>ENA-UPSY01000819-UPSY01000819.1-human-gut-metagenome-genome-assembly--contig:-NODE-819-length-35736-cov-49.579938_pt1 | contig 35736 bp, 31 predicted proteins | sample MGYA00250044_ERZ773365 | MGnify/ENA primary metagenome ERZ773365 (study PRJEB29103, sample SAMN06111932) | human gut metagenome | biome: human gut; feature: ankylosing spondylitis patient; material... | reverse complement strand
CGGAAGGTGTAGGTCGTGTCTGCTTTCTGCTGCGCAATGACAGGAAAAGTTACCGTCATCAGCCACAGAAACAGGGTAAGAAAAGTGATTTTTTTTCTCATATTTTTATCTATTTTACTAATTCTAATATTACTGAGCGTGTAAAATAAATTAAAAAGAGTTTATACAACCTCATTTTTCCTAATAAAAAATTAACTTACATACAAAATAGGAAAAAATTGTTGTTTAGGACATTTTATTTTTGTCGTTTAGGATATTTTTTGTGCTACAGACAATTTTCCAAAGACTTGTATCTTCTCGAAGAACAACCTTCTTTTTCTCTAAACCAACTTATGAGATGGCCGGTTATCTGCCAATAACTTTACTGCATTTTTCTGTTTTTGTCACTTTTTATTCGTAATTTTGCCGGAGAAAAATGTAGAAATTCATTTACGCATGAAAAAAACGGGCTTGGGAATGCTCCTTGGGGGATTAGGAATGCTGGCAGGATGTCTGTCTCCTCAGCAGAACGGAGCAGAAAAGCAGGATGAAAATCAGGAAGTCATACAACGGCTGCAAGGTATCTGGCTGGATGACAACACGGAGGCACCTTTATTCAAGATTCAAGGCGACAGCATTTATTATGCCAGCCAGATTAATGCCCCGATGCCTTTCTCGGTGCACAATGACACGATAACGGTGTACAGTGCCCAGCCCATTCATTATTTCATAGAAGAATGCTTGTCGTACAGCCTGCGTTACCGCACGTCGGTGGGCGAGACGGTGAGCCTGCATAAGGCCGAATCGGATACATTGTCGTTTGGTACGGTGGTTCCGGTGAAGGTGGTAGAGAACGAGGTGTTTGAAAAAGACTCGGTTATTTTCCATGGAGGAGAGCGCTACAGAGGTTATGCGTACATCAACCCGACCAAGAAGCGGGTGACCCTTGTCAGTATCAATGAAGAAGGTCTTCCGGTGGAAAATATTTACTATGACAATATCATCCACATCTGCGTGTACAAGGGGAAGGAACGTTTGTTCTCCAAAGATATAAATAAGGAAATGTTTGCCCGCGTGGTACCTGCCGATTTTCTGAATAACGCCATTCTGAGCGATATGGACTTTGTGAAGGTGGATGAAAAAGGTTATCGCTACGTGGCTACACTTTGTATCCCTGACGGAGCGGCTTGTTATAATGTCCGGCTGGACGTGAGCAAGGAAGGAAACATCGTTTTCTCTCGCTGAGCGGGAAACTATAATGAAAAAATATCCTCCAGACTGTTTGGGTGAAAATCGCAGTCTGGAGGATATTTTTATTCTGCCTGCTCTTTGAGCGAACGGTTTACTTGTTCTATGTAGTCGAGGATTTCCTGTCGTCCGGTCTTCTTTTCCGAAGACGAGATGAAATGCGGAGGCAGCTCTTCCCATTGTTCTTTCAGTGTGTTCAGGAAACGGTTTACGCTGGCCTTCGTCTTTCCCACACTCTGCTTGTCGGCTTTGGTGAAAATCAGGGCGAAGGGGATGCCGTTTTCTCCTAACCACTCGATGAATTCCAAATCAATACGCTGCGGTTCCAACCGGCTGTCGATGAGGACGAACAGGCAGGTCATCTGTTCCCGTTCCAGCACGTAGTATTCAATAAGCTTCTGGATTTTCTCCATCATCTTTTTTCCCCGCTGGGCATAGCCGTAGCCCGGAAGGTCTACCAGATACCATTCCTTGTTGATGAGGAAATGGTTGATAAGCAAGGTCTTTCCCGGTGTGGCCGAAGTCATGGCCAGTTTGGGATTCTTGGTCAGCATGTTGATGAGACTGGATTTTCCCACGTTGGAGCGCCCGATAAAGGCATATTCCGGAAGATGAGTCTGGGGGCACATGTCGGCCCGTGAGTTACTTACGACGAACTCTGCGCTGGTTATGTCCATAGGTTATATCTGTGAGTTGTTTTATGCAAAGGTAATATAAAAACGGGATTCGGTGGAAGACTTCCTTGAAAATAATCTCCGCGAAATGGAGGCCGGTTCTTGTTTTATCCGTATTTTTGCCATTCGTATTAAAGAAACGATAAGCATGAATCAACAATATCCTTCAGTTTTACTGGAAAAAGCGGTGGGGGAGTTTGCCAAACTTCCCGGTATCGGACGGAAAACGGCCATGCGCCTGGTGCTGCACCTGTTGCGTCAGGATACGGCCACGGTAGAGGCTTTCAGCAGTGCCATTTCTACCTTGAAGAAAGAGGTGAAGTATTGCAAGGTGTGTCATAATATTTCCGATACGGATGTGTGCCGCATCTGTTCCAACCCTTCGCGCGACGTGACCACGGTGTGTGTGGTGGAGAATATACGCGATGTGATGGCGGTAGAGAACACCCAGCAGTATCGTGGACTGTATCATGTGCTGGGCGGGGTGATTTCGCCCATGGACGGCATCGGGCCTTCCGATTTGGAGATTGAAAGCCTGGTGAACCGTGTGAAAGAAGGTACCGTCAAGGAGGTAATCCTGGCACTGAGTTCTACGATGGAAGGAGATACCACCAACTTCTACATTTTTCGCAAACTGGCGGGCTGCGATGTGAAGATAACCGTCATTGCCCGTGGAATCTCCATCGGTGATGAATTGCAATATACGGATGAGGTGACGCTGGGACGGTCCATTGTGAACCGCGTGGCATTTACCGGAACCCTTTAAAGATAGAAAGAAATGGAAAAAAGAATGACTCGTCTGCTCCGCGTGCTGGAAGCGGAATTTGCCTTGTTCTGGATACTGGTCGTGGCAGGGTGTGTGTTGTATGAAACGGATGTGTTGCCTCAGGGGAGTATGGTGGGCGATGCACAGGCAGAATATATCTTGCAGACTGTCGGCATTTTGCTGACGGTGTGTCTGATACCTTTGTCGCTGCGCATGTTCAGCCTTTCGCTGACGCGCTATGTCCGTCAGTTGTCCTTGCCCGAAGCATTGGTGAGCTACCGCCGCTGGTGTGAAATCCGTCTGGCTATGCTGCTGGCTCCGGCACTGTTTAATCTGACCGTGTATTACACCACGCTCGATGTCACCTGTCTGTTGTGCATGGGCATGCTGTTGGTAGCTTCATTGTTTTGTGTGCCGGGACGTGGCCGCCTGATGCGGGAGCTTGATTTGCAGAAAGACGAACCGGAAAAATGAACAAGCCATGAAACAGGGAAATATCAGTCTCCGCGCACCCGAGCCGGAAGATTTGGAGGTGATGCTCTCTTTTGAGAACGATGCGGCACTTTGGGAACTGGGTACGGCTACGGGTCCTTATTCCCGCTATCAGATGAAACGCTACATCGCCGAGAGTCAGAATGATTTGTATGCCGACGGGCAACTTCGGTTGATGATAGTGTGCGAGGGCCAGGGAGTGGCCGGTATTGTGGATGTGTTTTCCTTTGATGCGCGTCACAACCGGGCGGAGGTAGGAATTGTAGTGCGGAAAGACTTGCGGGGGCAGGGGATGGCGCAGGCGGCGCTTTCTCTTTTGGAATCGCACTGCTTCTCTTTGCTGGGGCTCCGGCAATTGTATGCCTATGTGCCGGTGGGGAATGTAGCCAGCCGGAAGCTGTTCACTTCAGCGGGTTACATTGAATGTGGTATCCTCAAGGACTGGATACGGGTGGGAACTTCTTATCAGGATGTGTGTTTCTTTCAGAAAATCAACGGAATATAGGTCACTGTAAAATCTTTAAAACAGAGCTGAAAAAACGCCTTTGTGTTTTAACTTAAACGCCTTTACGTTTTAGGTAAAACGCAAGGGCGTTTTACTTTAAATGCACTTGCGTTTGAAAGCAAACGCTTAGGCGTTTTTGAAAGCCGTTTGAGGGGGCTCTTTTTGAGGGAAAATACAATAAAAGAAGAAAGGCAACTCATCGTGTTGGATAAGTTGCCTTTCTTCTTGTCGGGGTAGCGGGATTCGAACCCACGACCCCCTGCTCCCAAAGCAGGTGCGCTAACCGGACTGCGCTACACCCCGGACAATGTAATAACTTTTACTTTTTTGACTTCTGTCGGGGTAGCGGGATTCGAACCCACGACCCCCTGCTCCCAAAGCAGGTGCGCTAACCGGACTGCGCTACACCCCGAAGTGTCTTTTTCAAAAGCGATGCAAAGGTATGGCTTTTTATTTTAATATGCAAATCCGGACGCTCTTTTTTTGTAAGAATTTTTCGAAGATTTTTAAAATCGTTTGAAATTCAAGGAAATAGAAAAAACTTTTTTAGGGCGTCCGGATGTGCGTGACTTATTTCTGTGGCTTCAGCCAGCGGTCAAGCCAGTTGAAGAAAGTGCGTTGCCACAAAATACCGTTCTGCGGTTTCAATACCCAGTGGTTTTCGTCCGGGAAAATCAGCAGTTCGGCAGGAATGCCTCTCAGTTTGGCGGCGTTGAATGCGGCCATACCTTGTGAGGCCAAGATGCGGTAGTCTTTCTCGCCGTGGATGCAGAGGATAGGAGTATCCCATTTGTCGACAAACAGGTGAGGAGAGTTGGCATAGCTACGCTTTACAGCTGGGTTGTTCTTGTCCCAGTACGGGCCACCCAAATCCCAGTTGGTGAACCAGAGTTCTTCGGTTTCGAGATACTGCTGCTCCATGTTGAAGAATCCGTCGTGTGCGATGAAGGCCTTGAAACGCTTGTTGTGGTGTCCGGCCAGCCAGTACACTGAGTATCCTCCGAAGCTGGCACCTACGCAGCCCAGACGGTCTTTGTCTACGTACGGTTCTTTGGCAATGTCGTCGATGGCAGTCAGGTAGTCGTCCATGCAGTGTCCGCCGTAGTTGGTGCTGATTTCTTCCAGCCATTCCATGCCGAATCCCGGCAGACCGCGGCGGTTGGGGGCGATGATGATGTAATCATTGGCAGCCATAATCTGGAAGTTCCAGCGGTAGCTCCAGAACTGGCTCACGGGGCTTTGCGGACCACCTTCGCAGAACAGCAGGGTGGGGTATTTCTTGTTCGGGTCGAAGTCTACCGGGTAGATTACCCACGAGAGCATGTCTTTACCGTCGACGGTCTTTGTCCAGCGGGCTTCTACTTTACCTAACTTCAGCTGCTTGAAGATATGGTCGTTTTCCTGCGTGATGCGGGTTACCTCGTTGGCCTTCTTCAGATTGACGGTGAACAGCTCGTCGGCTTCGCTGATAGAGTGGCGCTTGGTGAGAAGCTGCCCGTCGCCCAGCATTTCTACAGAAGCATAGTCGTACATGCCTTCTGTAAGCTGTTCCACTTCACCCTTCAGGTTTGTACGGTGAATCATGCTGGTGGCATGCCATACACCGGTGAAATAGAGTGTCTGGTTGTCCGGAGCCCAGCAGTAGCTGTCTACGCCCGACTGGAAGGCTTCTGTAACGTAAGTCTTCTTGCCATTCTTCAAATCCATTACGCAAAGGCGGTTGCGGTCGCTTTCGTATCCGTCGCGTTCCATGCTTTGCCAGGCAATGAATCCGCCGTCGGGGGAGAACTGCGGGTTCGTGTCGTAACCCATGTTCTTGTCGGTGGCGTCTTCCTTGCAGAGATTGCGGGTCTGCTTGGTTTCCAGATTGTACAGGTAAATGTCCGAATCGGTAGAAATAGCATATTCCAGTCCGGTTTTCTTGCGGCAGGTATACGCAATGCATTTGGAGTCAGGACTCCACGTAAGCTGTTCGATGCCACCAAAAGGTTTCATCGGCGATTCGTAGGGCTCGCCGGCCAGGATGTCGGTCGCTTCGCCCACCTTGTTTCCGGCAAATGGAGCCACGAACGGATGCGGTACGGTCTGTACCCATTCATCCCAGTGCTTGTACATCAGGTCGTCTATCACCATTCCGCTGGCCTTGTCCAGGTCGGGATACTTGTCGACGGTGCGTTCGCCGTATTTCACTTGTGAGATGAAGAGCACCTTGCTCTCGTCGGGTGAGAACTTGAATCCGTCGATTCCCCCGGCAAATGAAGAAAGCTGTACGCGTTCGCTGCCGTCGGGATTCATTTCCCAAATCTGGCTGTTACCGTCGGCATCGGGTGCCAGGAAAGCAAGCTTGCTGCCGTTCTTAATCCATGCAGGTTCTCCTTCGCTGGCAGCTGTAGTGGTGAGCAACTGGTTGTCTGAACCGTCGGCATTCATTACGTAGATTACCAGGTGGCTCTTGTTTTCTTTCACACTGTAGTAAGACACCGTGTAGGCAATGCGTTTGCCATCGGGCGATACACAGGAACTTCCGATGCGTCCCATGGCCCAGAGTGTTTCAGGGGTCATACGGCCGTCTTTTACCGTAACCTCCTGTTTGCCGATGATGGGGCCATCTGTCTGTGCGGCTTTTTCAGGACCTACACAGGCCGATGTGGCGAGCATCATGGCTGCTGTCATAGTCATAAAATCTGTTTTTTTCATGTGTTTATTTGATGGTTTTAATCTGTGTGACAATTCTTTTCTGCAAAGGTAAGACAATAAATGGAAAAAGAGGAATGTAGCAGAAAAAAGAGCGCCCCTCGATGGCTTGTCTGTATGCCATTGAGGGGCGCTCTGCGGTATGAAGATAATCTTTTTATTTTTTCTTACCTCCCATGCGTTCCTGACGCTCTTTCTGTAGACGTTCCTGCTCTTTCTGCAGGGCTTCCAGTTTAGCCATCAGTCCGCTTGCCTTTTGCTGTGAAGGTTCTTTCTTGTTGGCTTCCAGCTGGGCGAGCAGTTTCTTTTCATCGGTCATGCGGCGCATAATCCACATGGTAATGATACCAATCAGACCGGAGATGAAATAGTAGTAGCTCAATCCGGATGCATAGTCGTTGAAGATGAAGAAGAACATCACAGGCATGATGTACATCATCCATTTCATGGCAGCCAGCTGTGGATTGTTGCCCATATCCTGCTGTTTCATCATGATAATCTGGTTGAGCACCGTAGTGATGCTGAACAGCAAACAGAACAAGCTCAGGTGGTTGCCTAACAACGGAATGTGGTAGCTCCAGCTGATCAGGTCGTCGTAAGCTGAAAGGTCATCAGCCCATAGGAATCCCTGCTGGCGCAACTCGATAGCGTTCGGCACGAAGAAGAAGAGGGCCATGAACACCGGAGTCTGCAACAACATCGGCAGACAGCCGCCCATCGGGCTGACATTGTATTGGCGATAGAGGGCCATGGTTTCCTGCTGTTTCTTCAGGGCATCTTCCTGCTTCGGATATTTGGCGTTAATCTTATCTACATACGGTTTCAGGGCACGCATCTTGGCAGATGAGATGAAAGACTTCCAAGTGGTGGGGAGTACCAGTATCTTGACGATGATGGTCATAAGCAGGATAACCATACCCATGCTCAGTCCCCAACCTGACAGCCAGTCGAACAAGTTGATGGTAAACCAGCGGTTAATCAGGCGGATAATCGGCCATCCCAGGTAAACCAGGTCTTCCAGTTCCTGATCTTTATCTTTAAAGCTTAGGTCGTTGCTGGCCAGCAGTGTCTTGAAATGGTTCGGGCCAAAGTAGAACTGCATGTGTGAAGCTTTGGCACCTGTCGGGTCGAAAGCTGTCTTCATGTCGGCTGCATAGTTCTTCATGTAGCCGCTTCCTTGCTGTTCCATTTTAGATTCGAGCGTTGCGTTGTCAAAGTTCTGCTCTGCCATGAACACGCAGGAGAAATACTGATTCTTGAAAGCTACCCAGTCGAGTGATTCAGGAATGGTTTCTTTTTCATCCTTTGTTTCGCTCAAGTAATCGAAACTGTCGTCCACCGGCTTGTAGGTCAATGAAGTGTAACGCTGTTCGAAGTTGTAACCTTTCTCCATCTGGCGGGCACGCTGTTTCCATTCGATGTTCATGCTCTTGGTAGAAGGAGAGAAGAAATTCTGCATGCCACTGGCTTGAACGGTAAGGTCTACCATATACGAGTTGGGCAGCAGTCGGTAGTTGAAGTCCAGGTGTCCGCCGTTGGCTGCGTTCAGTCGCATGGTCACGGTAGAATCGGTTACATTGGTAGCCTCGAAATACATCTGTTGGCTGAGAATGTTCTCGTTCTTTCCTTCAAAACCGAAATTCATGGAAGCATCTTCGCCGTCGAACAGAACGAGAGGCTGCTTCTTTTGGTCTTTATACTCTTTCAGCAGGGCCTTGCTTACTCGTCCGCCTTTGTTGGAGAAAGTCAGCTGTACTAGCTCGTTCTCCAGTACGGTAAACTGTTCCGTACCCTGTGCGGCCTGGAAGAAGAGGGAAGTGCTGTCAGGGCGTGCGGCTTCAATGGCTGCAGCAGCCTGCTTTTCCTGAACTTCCTGTTGTTGCTTGATAACCTGTTGGATAGAGTCCTGATAGTGCTGTGCGCGTGCTCTTTCTTCCTGGCTGGGGCGGTTGTAGATACCGAATCCCACGATAACCGCTCCAATCAGGATAAAGCCCACTAACGTGTTTTTGTCCATTTCTATTTCTTTACAATGTTATGTTTGGTTTATTTGCTGATAGCTGCCTTGATGAAGGACAGGAACAACGGATGTGGCTTCAATACCGTACTGCTGTATTCCGGATGGAACTGTGTACCGATAAACCATTTCAAGGTCGGGATTTCCACGATTTCCACCAGGTCGGATTCCGGATTGATACCTACGCACTTCATACCCGCCTTTTCGAATTCTTCCTTGTAGCTGTTGTTGAATTCGTAACGGTGACGGTGACGTTCCTGGATGTGTTCACTCTGGTAAGCTTCATAAGTCTTGGAGTTCGGGTCGATAATGCATTCGTAAGCTCCCAGACGCATGGTACCACCCATGTTCGTGATGGATTTCTGTTCCTCCATGATGTCGATTACATTGTGCGGAGTCTTTTCGTCCATTTCACGGCTGTTGGCATCGGCATATCCCAGTACGTTTCGTGCGAATTCGATGGCAATGCACTGCATACCCAGACAGATACCGAATGTCGGTACGTTGTGTGTACGGCAGTACTTGATAGCTACGAACTTACCTTCGATACCACGCTGTCCGAATCCCGGGCAGATGATGACACCGTCCATGTCTTTCAGGTGCTCTTCAATGTTTTCGTCGGTCAGGTTCTCACTATTGATAAAGTGAATGTCGGCCTTGCGGTCATTATAAGTTGCTGCTTGTGAAAGGGCTTCCAGGATTGATTTGTAGGCATCCTGCAAATCGTATTTTCCTACCAGTCCGATTCTTACCTTTTCAGTGGCATTGTGACGACGGTTCAGGAAGTCTCTCCACGGACCGAGGGTAGGAGTTTCGCCTACCGGAAGTCCCATCTTTTCAAGGATAGTTACATCCAGTTTCTGTTCCTGCATACGCAAAGGCACTTCGTAGATGGTCGGCATGTCCATTGACTGGATAACGGCGTTGTCGTCTACGTTACAGAACAAGGCAACTTTCTTTCTCAGTCCCATGCTGAGTTCGTGTTCTGTACGAAGTACCAGGATATCCGGCTGGATACCTACAGACTGCAGTTCTTTTACAGAGTGCTGGGTCGGTTTAGTCTTCAATTCACCGGCAGCAGCCAAGTAAGGTACATAAGTCAAGTGCACGCACAAAGCGTTCTTGCCTAATTCCCATTTCAGCTGACGGATACTTTCCAGGTAAGGAAGTGATTCGATGTCGCCTACAGTTCCTCCGATTTCTGTAATGACGAAATCGAATTTATATTTGTTGCCCAGCAATTTGACATTGCGTTTAATTTCGTCAGTGATGTGAGGAATAATCTGGATGGTCTTGCCAAGATAGTCACCACGGCGTTCCTTGTCGATTACACTCTTGTAGATGCGTCCGGTAGTGATGTTGTTGGCTTTGGTCGTTTGGATGCCTAAGAAGCGTTCGTAGTGTCCCAAGTCGAGGTCGGCTTCATGTCCGTCTACGGTTACGTAACACTCTCCGTGTTCATAGGGATTCAGGGTTCCCGGGTCGATGTTGATATACGGGTCGAACTTCTGGATGGTTACGCTGTAGCCTCTGGCTTGCAGCAACTTACCGATAGATGATGAGATGATACCTTTTCCTAATGAAGAGGCTACACCACCTGTTACGAAAATATACTTTGTTTCTGCCACAATATGAATATTTAAAAATTAAATTCAACAGTTTAATGCTGCCTGCTTTTCTTTTCTCTTAAGAAAGTGACAGCCAAAATGCCGGTGAGCAATATTTCTACCGACATGGAAGAACTACTTCTTCAAGTTTGCAAAATTATAAAAAAAAGCTGAACCCGCAAAAGTAAGTAGAGCAAAACCACGTTTAACTTTAAATATCCTTACGTTTTTCGATGGATGTACAAATGAAATTTTAAACAAAGGCGGGTAGAAAATTGTTTTTAAGTACAATTAGTAGGTGTGAAAGCTAACTTCTTTTAGAAATAAATCGTACTTTTGCACAAGATTTTAAGAATGACAAAAATGAAAAAGACGAGTCTTTTCTTGGTATTGCTTATGGTGTGCGGTGGGTTGGCCGCACAGGAAATGGAAGTGTCTTCGGATGCAATAAAATCGGATACACTAAAAAATGCGGTAGATTCTTTGAATGTAACAGCTCCTGTAGACAGCCTGCAGAATGCAACACAGAAGAAAGTAGTTCCGGCTGTAAAGAAAAAGGTGGAACTTCCCCCACTGGAGGTGCGGAATTTCTGGCGGTTGATGCAGAATTTCCGTCGGGAGTACAACGCGCAGCTGGAGCGTTGGGATGATATTTATCTGCTGATAACGGGTATCCGTCCGAATCCGGATTACTATAAATTGTCAATGCCGGCTACTTATTATGAGGCACCGATAGAACAGGCCTTCAGTATTTCCGACTGGAAACCGCAGATACCTTTTATAAAAGAAAATGTTCTGGATGCGCAATTGCCTCAGGTGGCCGATTTGCGTCATTCTGTGCAGGTGGATAAGGCGGTAAATCGGCAGTTGCTTTCTTTTTATCTGTCTTACCCCAGTTTGGTGAAACAAAATGAGGAGAATTTGAAAGGGTTGAAACCGATATACGGTGAGGTGCTTGTAAACCAGCCGCGGAAAGAGAATCTGCTGGACATGATGCAGAATGATGAGCTTCCGAACCGGGTGACAGAAAAAGACCTGCTGGTTATCAAGCCGAATTTCTGGACCTTTGGTGGAAATGGTTATTTGCAATTCTCACAGAACTACATTTCGAAGAACTGGTATAAGGGTGGTGAAAGTACCAAATCATTGCTTTCCGGCTTCACCTGGCAGGCGAATTATGATGACAGACAGCGTATCCAGTTTGAAAACAAGATTGAATGGAAATTGGGCTTTATCACGGCACCTTCGGATACCGTACACAGCTATAAGGCCAACAATGACTTGTTTCGCTTGAGTTCTAAATTGGGTTACAAGGCCTTCAGTACATGGTACTATACTTTGTCGGCTGAGTTCAAGACGCAGTTCTTCTCAAACTATGAGACCAACTCCGATAACCTGGTTTCTGCTTTCTTCTCACCGGCCGAATTGAACGTCGGTCTCGGTATGGACTACAAGTTTATCAAGGATGGTGTGTGCAACTTGTCTGTGCTGGTAAATCCGATAAACTACACCTTGTACAGCGTGGCCAGTGACAGGGTAGACCCTACAAAGTTTAACATCGAAGCCGGTCATAAACGGGAAAGTGTATGGGGTTCCCGTCTGGAATCTACATTGAAATGGAAAATGTTTTCCATCCTGATGTGGGAGTCCCGCTTGTCTTATACGACCAATTACGAGAAAGTGCTGGGTGAATGGGAAAATACCTTTACCTTTACCATTAATCAGTATCTTTCTACGAAGTTGTTCGTCCACGGCCGATTTGACGATGGGGTGACTCGTGAAGAAGGTCGAAGTTATTTTCAGTTGCAGGAATTGCTTAGTTTTGGTTTGAGTTATACTTGGTAAAATATTTGCTATGGATGTTTTTTTTCAGATGCCTTCGTTTGTAACGATACTGGATTTTGTGGGGACTTTTGCATTTGCCATAAGTGGTATACGCCTTGCTTCGGCGAAGCGGTTTGACTGGTTTGGCGCTTATGTGGTGGGACTGGCTACGGCTATCGGTGGTGGAACCATTCGTGATGTTTTGCTGGATGTGACTCCAGCCTGGATGACCGACCCGATGTACCTCATTTGTACGGCTTTCGCTATGTTCTTTGTCATCTTGTTCGGAAAGTATGTCATTCGCCTGAATAATACTTTCTTTATTTTTGATACCATTGGTCTGGCCTTGTTTACGGTTGTAGGATTCAGTAAGGCGTATGCGCTGGGTTATCCGTTCTGGATTGCCATTATTATGGGTAGTATTACCGGTGCGGCTGGAGGAGTGCTGCGTGATATATTTATCAACGAGATTCCGCTGATATTCCGTAAAGAGATTTACGCCATGGCTTGTGTGATTGGCGGACTGGTTTACTGGATTTGTCTAATGCTGGACATGGAATCCGTACTTGCACAGATTATTGGTGGAGTAACCGTGTTTGTAGCCCGTATTTTAGCAGTGAAATATAAGATTACACTTCCGATTTTGAAAGGAGATCCGGAGCCTTAGCCACGAGAAGTCTCCTTACTTTTCGGCTTTTTCCGGGAATGTAGGAACACATTTCATTAGATACATGATTTTCCGCTGACGCTTGTACATGTAAGGGCTGGGTTTTCCGGAATTGTATTTTCTTGGATTCGGCAGACTGGCTGCAATAAGTGCACATTGTTTGCGAGTGAGTTGAGAGGCCGTGGTGTGAAAGTGAGCTTTCGCCACGGCTTCTGCTCCATATATACCATCTCCCATTTCGATGGAGTTCAGGTAAACTTCCATGATTCTTTCTTTATCCCATATCAGTTCAATCAGTACCGTGAAATAGACTTCGAATCCTTTTCTTACCCAGGAAGAGGAGGGCCATAGGAATACATTCTTAGCTGTCTGCTGGCTGATGGTACTTGCTCCTCTGGCTTTCTTACGCTTTTTGTTTTCTTCAATAGCCTTGCTGATTTCCTTGAAGTCGAACCCGTTGTGGCTGGCAAAACGGTTGTCTTCAGAGGCAATGACCGCCATCGGAAGGTGACGTGATATTTTTTCTTTAGGTACCCATTTGTGCTTCATGGCCACTTTCTCACCTTTTACCAGTTGTTCTACACTTCGTATCACCATCAGGGGAGTGATGTAGACCGGAATAAATCTTAAGGCAACGACGGAAAGAATGGTAGATGCAAAGAAAAAGATAATCAGATTACGTATGTATCTTAGAATTCGTTTTCTGTTCATTAGTGTTTGATGTGGGGATGAAAATTATGCCGAGTCTGAAAGACCCGGCATAAGGATGTTTGTTACTATGAAAATTCGATTTATTGCAAAGTTCCAGCTTCAGCCTGTTGAATCATCTGCTGGCTGGCATACATATACACTTCTACACGGCGGTTTTCCTGACGGCCTGCAGCAGTTGAGTTGTCGGCTACGGGATTTTCTTCACCCATACCTGTAACAGACTTAATCTGGCTGGAAGAAGCGCCACAGGCTAACAGATAGCTTGATACACTCTGGGCACGTTCTTGTGAAAGGTCCAGATTCTTCTGGCGGCTCTGCTCTGCGGTACTGTTTTTCCAACCGGTATTATCAGTATATCCGTAGATGGCAACGTCCATGTCCTTGTTTTGGTTAAGCACGTTGTTGGCAAATTTGCTCAATGCAGATTTGGCAGGAGTACTTAATGTAGCACTGCTGGTATTAAACAAGATACCGGAGTCGAAAGTCACTTTTACGGCTTGTAATCCGTTGTTGTCAGTTACCTGCTCTACCTGTGCACCTTCAATCTGTTCTGCCTGTGCGGCAGCCTTGTCCATCTTCTTACCAATCAGTACACCGGCACCTGTACCTACGGCAGCACCTACAGCCGCTCCAATGGCAGCTCCTTTTCCGTGACCGGCGATACCTCCGATCAATGCTCCCAGGGCAGCTCCACTTCCTGCACCAATCATTCCACCTTTGGCTGTATTTGTCATACCACACCCGCTAAATACCAAGCATGCACTCAGTAAGATAGCCATAGAATTCATTTTCTTCATTTTGTTTCGTTTTTAGTCGTTTAGTTAATATGCAAATATAGGATAGTTTTTCATCGTTTCATTTACGCGGTGACGTACGGAAGCGATAACCTCTTCGTTGTCTACATTTGACAGTACGGTTTCAATCATTTCTGCAATTTCGTACATCAAGTCTTCTTTGGCGCCACGGGTCGTAATGGCCGGAGTTCCCAGACGGATACCTGATGTCTGGAATGCAGAGCGAGTGTCAAACGGTACCATATTCTTGTTGACAGTGATGTCGGCTGCTACCAACGCTTTTTCAGCTACCTTTCCTGTCAAATCTGGATATTTGCTGCGCAGGTCTACCAGCATAGAGTGATTATCTGTTCCTCCCGATACGATGGTGAAACCACGATCCATCAAAGCCTGAGCCAATACACGGGCGTTCTTCTGTGCCTGAATTTGGTATTCTTTGTATTCCGGTTGCATACATTCGTAGAATGCTACGGCTTTAGCTGCAATGACGTGTTCCAGCGGGCCACCCTGAATGCCGGGGAATACAGCTGAATCCAGTAACTGTGACATCATCTTGATTTCGCCTTTCGGAGTTTTCTTTCCCCATGGATTAGGGAAGTCTTTACCCATCAGGATGATACCACCACGCGGACCACGAAGCGTTTTGTGGGTAGTTGAAGTTACGATATGTGCGTATTTCACCGGATTGTCAAGCAAACCGGCAGCAATCAGTCCGGCCGGATGTGCCATATCAATCATCAGGATAGCGCCTACCTTGTCAGCAATCTCACGCATACGTTTGTAGTCCCATTCACGTGAATAAGCAGAACCTCCGCCTACAATTAACTTCGGATGCTCTCTCAAGGCGATTTCTTCCATCTGGTCATAATCTACGCGACCCGTCTCTTTGTTCAGGTTATATTCGCATGGAGTGTACAGAATACCTGAAGTATTTACTGCAGATCCATGAGACAGATGTCCACCATGTGCCAGGTTCAAACCCATGAACTTGTCGCCCGGATTCAATACTGCCAGGAATACGGCAGCATTGGCCTGTGCACCTGAGTGAGGCTGTACGTTTGCCCATTCAGCTCCGAAAATCTGCTTGATACGGTCGATGGCCAGCTGTTCGCTCTGGTCTACCACTTCGCATCCTCCGTAATATCTTTTTCCAGGATACCCTTCTGCATATTTGTTGGTCAGGCAAGAACCCATAGCCTGCATGACTTGTTCACTTACAAAGTTTTCTGAAGCAATCAGTTCAATACCTTTTAGTTGTCTCTGATGTTCTTTCTCAATGATGCTAAAAATAGAATCGTCTCGTTTCATGATATAGTTGTTTTAAAGTGAAAAATCCTGTTAGAAAATAACTCCGACCGAAAAACTCAGAATGTTTTTCCGTTGTTCCAGCTTAATTTTTCCTTCATTATGCGGAGCCTCGGTCAGGTCGGTGTTATAAGTGATAGAACGGATGGTGTTATGAAGCCCCACCTCGTAGCGGAAATCAAAGAAGATGTTGGATACGTTGACGGCCAGTCCCACGACTCCGCTGTACTGGAACGGATATTGCTCTTCCTTTATTTTCTGTTGGTGGAAGCCTGTAAATTCGGTTGAACAATGTTTCTCCCATACCCATGTCACCTTGGGACCTACGAAAAATGCCATTCCATACGGATGTACGTCAATGAACTTATAGCCGTAAAGAATGGGCAGGTCAAGTGTCGTCATTTTTTTCTTGATAAGGGCATTCTCCTTCAGAATTTCCGAGTTGGCTAATGTGCTGGGAATAGAAACACTTCCTTGAGTGATATTGCAGGAAAATTCCGGTTGTATGAAGTGGTGTTTCTTCATGTTGAAGCGGCAGAACACCGCTGCAAAATAACCTACTTTATAGTTATTTTGGGCAAGTTCCAGTTCTTTGCCGTTAATTGAAATCTCATCCGTAAAGAACATGGAAGAGTTGAAGCCGGCTTTCACTCCCAGGTTGAAGCGCGGCTGTTTCAGCGTAACCATGGGCGTAGTTACGGCCTGTGCTTGCAGCTCACATACTGCCAGCACACCGCTTCCAATGAGGGTGAATAGGGCTTCTTTTATCATAAATCAGTTATTTCTTTTTCTCTACCGACCATCCGAACTTGCCGATTTTCTCTCCTAATTCGTAATATCCCCCGTGGGCATAAACCAGTAGGTTAGATTGAGCCAGTTCAAATTTGCCAGTTTCCGAGTTCAGGTATTTATCGTCTGCTTTCACGTTGACTACGTCCGCAATAAACATGTGATGTGAACCTAAAGCGACGATTTCCTTTACCCGGCATTCAATGCAGAGTGGCGACTCTTCAATGAGAGGAGCCTGCACCATGGCTGCCTTTCCTGGAGTTAATTTCATCTCCTGGAACTTGTTGTAGTCTTTGCCTGAACGAACTCCGCACCAGTCTGTGGCAAAAGCCATATCTTTGGTGGTCAGATTAATGACAAACTCCATATTCTTTTTCAGAATAGGATAGGAGTGCCGTTCTGGTCTGACAGAAATGTAACACATAGGTGGGTTGGTACAGATTGTACCTACCCACGCTACGGTGATAATGTTATATTCTCCTTCACAGCTGCCACATGTAACCAAGGCAGCCGGAAGAGGATAAATCATTGTCCCTGGTTTCCAGTCCTGCTTCATGGTTTACAGAAGTTTGATGTTATCCTTCTGCTGTTCTTTTTCGCAGTAATGGCACTTCAACAAGCCTTTTTCCTTGTCGACAACGTGGAACCATGTTTGCATCGGCTCGTTGTTGGTGATACATTTCGGGTTGTTGCACTTCACGATGCCTCTCAGCTCGTCAGGCATTTCCACTTCTTTCTTTTCTACGACTTCATAGTCGCGGATGATATTCAGCTTGATTTTGGAAGCAACTACCGACAAGCGGCTGATTTCTTCTTCCGTAAAGAAGCGGTCAGCAATCTTGATGATTCCTTTCTTGCCTAATTTCTTACTTTCAAAGTTGTTGCCTATTGTGATGTTGGCATCTTCATCCTGCAGTCCCAGCAAGGATACGACTGTAAATAACTTATTGGAAGGTATATGGTCAATGACTGTTCCGTTTTTCAGCGCAGCCACCTGTAATTCTTTCTTTTCACTCATAGTTACTTGAATTGAATAGTTTCCGGATTATTTTTCAGTATCAGCTTTTACCTCGTCGAGTGTAATTCCTAACACATCGCAAAGGATGGCCTGGCGGGCATAAAGACCGTTCTTGGCCTGTTGGAAATAGTAAGCTTTCGGATTGTCGTCCACGTCATAAGTAATCTCGTTCACACGAGGAAGCGGGTGGAGGATTTTCAGGTTCGGACGTGTATGTTCCAGCATCTTGTTGTTCAGGATATACACATCTTTCACTCTTTCATATTCCATCAGGTCAGTGAAACGTTCCCGCTGAACACGAGTCATATACAGAATATCGGCATCTGCAATGGTTTCTTCAGTGAAATCAGTATGTTCCACGTATTTGATGTGATGTTCCTGGCAATACAGCTTGTATTCGTCCGGCATTTTCAGTTCGTCCGGAGCAATGAAATGGAAAGTAGGATTGAAGTGTCGCATAGCCATCAGCAGCGAGTGAACCGTTCTTCCGTATTTCAAGTCACCTACCAGATAAATGTTCAGGTTTTCCAGTGTACCTTGAGTCTTATAGATGGAGTATAAATCCAGCATTGTTTGTGAAGGATGCTGGTTTGCACCATCTCCGGCATTTACGATGGGCACCGGAGCCACTTCACTGGCGTAACGTGCAGCACCTTCCAGATAATGTCTCATTACGATGATGTCTGCATAGTTGCTCACCATCATGATGGTATCCTTCAGCGTTTCTCCTTTAGAAGAACTGGTCACCTTCGGATCGGTAAATCCGATGACTCTTGCTCCCAGACGGTTGGCTGCCGTTTCAAAGCTCAGACGGGTACGGGTAGATGGTTCAAAGAACAGAGTGGCAACTACTTTTTCTGCCAGCAGGCGGCGGTTAGGTTTCTTTTCAAACTCTCTTGCCATTTCCAGAAGATACATGATTTTCTCTTTGGAATGTTCGGCGATAGTAACTAAACTTCTATTTTCCATGTTAGCTGTTTTTGATTACTTTTATAATACCGGAGTTCAAAGGTAGGTAAAAAAAATAGAAATCCCACCGTTTTTAGGATATTTCGGACTACGTTTTCGCATTTAAGAGGATATTGCGGAAAATAAGTCTTTGTTACAAAGATTTTCCGTAAATTTGCGGCTTAAAAGTCTAATTAATGAATATAATAAAAGTATGAGAAAGATATTTATATATGCAATGTGGGGTTTTGTGTTCATCTGCATTGCCGCAGTTGCCATCGTTTTTACGGCCATTGCAAAAGGTAAAATAGGTTATGTTCCCCCGGTAGAAGAGCTGGAAAACCCGAATCTGAAGTTTGCTACTCAGGTCATTTCTGAAGACGGAAAGCTGTTGGGAACCTGGTCGCTTAGTAAGGAAAACCGCGTGTATGTGGGCTATGAAGACCTTTCTCCCCATCTGGTACATGCCTTGGTGGCCACTGAAGATGTGCGTTTTGAAGACCATTCCGGTATCGACGCCCGTGCTTTCATGCGTGCGGTTATCAAGCGTGGAATCTTCATGCAGAAACATGCCGGTGGAGGTAGTACCATTACCCAGCAGTTGGCTAAGCAGTTCTATTCACCGACAGCCGACAATGTAATGGAGCGTCTGTTGCAGAAACCTATCGAGTGGGTGATTGCGGTAAAACTGGAACGCTATTATACAAAGGAAGAAATTCTTACCATGTATCTTAATAAGTTCGACTTCCTGAACAATGCCGTAGGTATTAAGACAGCGGCTAAGACGTATTTTGCCAAAGATCCGAAGAACTTGAAAATAGAAGAAGCCGCTACCTTGATAGGTATGTGTAAGAACCCTTCTCTCTATAACCCTCGTCGTTTTAATGAACGTTCTCGCGGACGTCGTAATACCGTGCTCGACCAGATGCGTAAGGCAGGCTTCCTTACTCAGGAAGAATGTGATTCTTTGCAGGCACTTCCTTTGGTGCTGAAATTCCAGCCTGTCGACCATAAAGACGGATTGGCTACCTATTTCCGTGAATACCTGCGTGGCGTAATGACCGCCCGTAAACCGGACCGGAGCGATTACCGTGGCTGGCAGATGCAGAAATATTATGAAGATTCTTTGGCTTGGGAAACGAACCCGTTGTATGGCTGGTGTGCGAAGAATAAAAAGAAAGACGGTACCAACTACAATCTGTATGTAGATGGATTGAAGATTTATACCACTATCAATTCCCGTATGCAGCAGTATGCCGAAGAAGCTGTCTATGAACATGTAGCCAAATACCTGCAGCCTCGCTTCTTCAAGGAAAAGAGAGGGCGTAAGACAGCTCCTTATACCAATCAGCTGACACCGGAGGAAGTGGAACAGATTCTGAACCGCTCCATTCGTCAGAGCGACCGTTACCGTACCATGAAGGCTGACGGATGTTCGGAAGCTGAAATCATGAAAGCATTCAACACTAAATATGAAATGTCCGTATTCTCATGGGATGGAGAAAAAGATACAATCATGACTCCGCTTGACTCCATCAAGTATTACAAACATTTCTTGCGTGCAGGTTTCATGTCCATGGACCCGATTACGGGCCATGTGAAAGCATACGTGGGAGGACCTAATTACAACTACTTCCAGTATGATATGGCTATGGTAGGCCGTCGTCAGGTAGGTTCAACCATTAAACCTTATTTGTATGCGCTTGCCATGGAGAATGGCTTCTCGCCATGTGATGAAGTTCGTAATGTAGAGCAGACCCTCTTCGATGAGAACGGAAAAGCCTGGTCACCCCGTAACAGCTCCAAGTCGCATTATGGAGAAATTGTGACCTTGAAATGGGGATTGGCTAACTCCAATAACTGGATTTCAGCCTACCTGATGAGCAAGCTCAGTCCGTACGACCTGGTTCGCCTGATACACTCATTCGGTGTATTAAATAAAGATGTACAGCCTACCGTTTCCCTTTGTCTTGGACCTTGTGAAATTTCGGTAGGAGAGATGGTCAGTGCGTACACGGCCTTTGTCAATAAAGGTATCCGCACCGCTCCGCTATTTGTTACCCGTATTGAAGATAATGATGGCAACGTCATAGCCAACTTCACGCCGCAAGTGAATGAAGTCATTAGTGAATCTACTTCTTATAAGATGCTCGTTATGCTGCGTGCCGTAATTAATGAAGGTACCGGTGGCCGTGTCCGTCGTCTGTATGGCATCAAGGCTGATATGGGAGGTAAGACAGGAACTACCAACCGCAATTCCGACGGATGGTTTATGGGTTTCACTCCTTCGTTGGTATCCGGTTGCTGGGTAGGTGGTGAAGAACGCGACATCCATTTCGATACGATGCGCGACGGCCAGGGGGCTTCTATGGCATTGCCTATCTGGGGCATTTATATGCAGAAAGTCTATGCCGACAAGACATTAGGCTACTCTCAAGACGAGACTTTCGATATTCCAGGTGATTTCGATCCTTGTAAAGACCGTCTGACAGAGATAGAAGAAGAAAATACCACACGTCTTGATGACGTATTCTTCCAATAACAAAGAACGGCGGGAAGTTGCTTTTCCAACATGCAACTTCCCGCCGTTTTCTTTATATTCCCGCTTTCTCTTTTGAGAAACCAGCCTTATACTTTCTTTACGTATCCTACTGGCATTTCCACGGTGGCATACCCCAGATGGTCAATGCGTATCATCACCTGCGAGTGTCCTCCTATTTCTACCAGTTCACCTTGAAGACCTTTCAGAGAGCCTTTGATTACTTCTACCTGTTCTCCTGGGGTCAACGGCTCATTTTGGAACCGTACCGTTTCCTCGGAGTAATCCAGCATGAACTTAAACTGCTCCATCTCTTTGTCCCGGATAATGGCCGGTCGTCGGGTTGCCGGGTCTATCAAGCAGCCCGTTAGCGACGGAAAATTCTGAAGCAGCTCAATTCGTCCTTTTTCATCCGTGCAGATAAAAATCAACATCGGGATTACGACCTGCTTGATTTTCTTTTTCCGGTCACTCCATTGACGCACCACTTCCTGTATGGGTAAGAAATGCTCCACGTGAAGCATTTCTAATTTTTCTGCCGTTTTTTTCTCGTGATGCATTCTTACGTAGAAAGCATACCAGTGTCTCTCTATTTTCTCTTCCATTCGGATTATACTGTCTGATGATTGATGCAGATACCCTTCAGGTACCATTCATACAAGCGGTGAATACCTTCGTCTATTTCTACTTTATGGTGCCATCCCAGGCTGTGCAGCTTGCTTACGTCCGTCAGCTTGCGCAGTGTGCCGTCCGGTTTCGATGCATCCCAGCGCAGTTCACCCTTGAAGCCGATTTCCTTCATGATTTTCTCTGCCACTTCGCGGATAGACACTTCCTTGCCCGTACCCACGTTGATGTGGCAGTTACGGATTTCAGTAATACCGTCCGCATTTTTCTTTGACGCATCATACGTCTGCTTGAAGTCCACGTTCAGCAACACATGTACGCTGGCATCCGCCATTTCTTCACTCCACAAAAACTCACGCATCGGCTTGCCCGTACCCCAAAGCGTAACAGCTTCCGGTGTGATGCCGAACTTCGTCAGCTTTTCCAGAATCTCCTCGTCTGTATTACTTCCGTTTACACCTTCCACCGGGCGCAGGTTGATGTCCTTACGCACCGCATCCCAGTCGCCTTCGTTCAGGCATTTCGCCAGGTGAATCTTGCGGATCATAGCCGGCAGTACGTGACTGTTTTCCAGGTGGAAGTTGTCATTTGGACCGTACAGGTTGGTCGGCATTACGGCGATGTAATTCGTGCCATACTGCAGGTTGAAGCTTTCACACATCTTCAGTCCCGCAATCTTTGCGATGGCATACGGCTCGTTCGTGTATTCCAGCGGGGAGGTGAGAAGCACCTCTTCCTTCATCGGTTGCGGAGCCTCACGCGGATAAATGCAGGTACTGCCCAGGAACAGCAACTTCTTCACCCCGTGACGGAAACTCTCGCCAATCACGTTCTGCTGAATCTGCAAGTTCTGGTAGATAAAGTCCGCACGGTATTGCAGGTTGGCCATGATGCCTCCCACATGTGCCGCAGCCAGAATCACCGCATCCGGCTGTTCCTCGTCAAAGAACTTCTTTACCGCTATCGGGTCCAGCAAATCCAGTTCCTTGTGCGAACGTCCCACCAGGTTATTATAACCTCTTTCCTTCAGGTTATTCCAGATAGCGGAACCCACCAGTCCGTGGTGTCCCGCTACATATATCTTCGCTGATTTGTCCATATTCGACAAATTAATTGTTTATTGTTTCAGAGACAGAAGAACAAAAGAACATATAATCTTCATTATTAATTCTTCATTCCTCATTCTTCATTACTTCACGATTCCCTTCTCCAGGTACTCTGCCAGGTTTGTGCGAATCTGTTCTCCCGCCTTTTCTACGGCCACTTTCGCCATATCCGCATCCACCATGATTTTTACCAGCTCTTCGAAGGTTGTCTTCGACGGGTTCCAGCCTAACTTAGCCTTCGCCTTTGTCGGGTCACCCCAGAGATTCACTACGTCTGTCGGGCGGTAGAAATCCTCGCTTACCTCTACCAGGCACTTGCCGGTAGCCTTGTCATAACCCTTTTCGTTGATACCTTCACCCTTGAATTCCAGCTCGATGCCCGCATACTTGAATGCCAGGTAACAGAATTCACGTACACTGTGCTGCACACCCGTAGCGATGACGAAATCTTCCGGCGTTTCATGCTGCAGAATCAGCCACATACATTCCACGTAATCCTTGGCATAACCCCAGTCGCGCAGTGAGTCCAGGTTACCCAGATACAGCTTCTCCTGTTTTCCCTGTGCAATGCGGGCTGCAGCCAGCGTAATTTTACGTGTTACGAAAGTTTCTCCACGACGTTCCGATTCATGGTTGAACAAGATACCCGAGCAACAATACATATTATAAGCCTCGCGGTATTCCTTCACAATCCAGAAACCATACAGCTTAGCTACTGCATACGGGCTGTAAGGATGGAACGGCGTGTTTTCATTCTGCGGCACTTCTTCCACCTTTCCGTAAAGTTCCGAAGTAGATGCCTGATAGATGCGGCAAGTATCTTTCAGTCCGCACAGACGGACAGCCTCCAACACGCGGAGCACCCCTGTGGCGTCTACATCAGCTGTAAATTCCGGAGAGTCAAAACTTACCTGTACGTGGCTTTGTGCTGCCAGGTTGTAAATTTCCGTGGGGCGTACCTTGCTTACCACTTGCAGAATACTCATGGAATCCCCCAAATCCGCATAGTGCAAGTGAAAATTCGGTTTACCTTCCAGATGTGCGATACGTTCGCGGAAGTCCACCGACGAGCGGCGAATGGTACCGTGTACATCATAACCTTTTTCCAATAAGAATTCGGCCAGGAATGATCCGTCCTGTCCTGTAATACCTGTGATTAGTGCTACTTTTCTTTCCATAAATAATCAAAATTTTACTGCGCAAAGATATAGAAAAAGCCCCGTACTGCCAATGACAGCCGGGGCTTTTCTTCTGATTATATGCCTTTTGCTTTAGAATTTCTTAAACTTTAATATGGCATAATCAGACTCTAAGGTCATGTATTTCCCGTTTGTTTCCACTACCTTGAACGTCGTGTTCACATTATTCAGTCCATAAGGTTCCAGTTCCCATACCTCAGCCGGGCGGGAGTTTTCTGGAAGGTCATACGTGCTCATGTCGTTCAGGGTGATGCTATTACTTGCTTCATCGTACTGGTATCTTCCGCGGAAAGGAGTCAATCCCTGTGACCCTTGCTTTTCTGCCACTTCCACTACCCAAAGCTGTATGCTGTAATAGATGCGTTCGCACGGATGCACCTCATTGTCCGCTTTTGTAGTAAATTCCAATAATTGCCAATGTCCTTCAATCTCAGTGTTTATCGGTTCCTTTTTGCAGTCGTTGCATATCATGGCCAGTACCATCATGCAAAGCCCTATATAGAAAATTCGTTTCATACTTCTTTCTTCAATTAAAAAATCACTCCTGTTTTTCTGATGGTCAGCATGCCTCCTGTAGAATTACCCAGGTAATTACCTCGGTCAAATCCTAGTGCAGCCGAAGCACTCCATCCCTTTGCCCATTTCGGTGTATAAGTTGCTTCATAGAGCGAACTGAATTGTTTCCGTTGCTGGTCGAGAGGCGTATAATATGTACCCCAATGGCGGGCAAATGAAATCAACATTCGGTATCCCCACTCCGAAGAAGGCTGTCCGCTGATGCCCAGGTGATGTGCTCTTACACGATTGCTACGGAAAGTAATGTTATGGTCTGTATTATAGGCTGGTCCTGGAATCAGCGGATTGCCCATGCCCATACCTTGATGTTGCCAGGCACCATAGATATAATGATTGTAATAGTCATCCAAACCGCTGATTTGATACTCCGGGAACTGACCTTCAAAGCTGTTATATAAGGACGGCCCAGTCTGATCTTTTGTACTAAGTCCTTCCCATACAGCAGAAGTTATCCAGCGATTCTTCGGGAAAGTAATTTCCAGTCCGATTTGTCCGTCTTTCCAGCGTCCATATTCCCAGAACATCTGTGAATGGTCTTCAAAGTAATGCTCCAGATAAGCTCGGAACTTCCATTGTCCCACATAATAATTCAGTGCGAAGTTCCAGCTTCCTAACATATTTCCTTCCACGTTGGTTTGTTCTCCATACGGAGTGTCATCTCCTCCTGCTTGTGGAAAGAGTGCTTTCCAATATGCCTTCAGGTTTTCCGGCATGTCCAGCACCTTCTCTGTACTTCCGTCTTCTAGTTTCAGATAGCGGTCACCACCAAACTGTGTCGCCATTAAAAGACCGAATTCAAATTCCAATGGCAGTTTTTCCTTGTTCCCTAACCGCAGCATGAGCGATTTGCTGTGATAGAGTACATCCTTTGTGAAATACTGCCCCGGTTGTACAAAATCCTTTTGCCAGCCATTGTCTGTAAATGAACCGTAGGCAATGTGTCCTTTAAAAGCCAGCCATCCCTTTGTGCCCGGCACGTTCAGAAACTCCTTGATTTCTCCTCTGATTTGCGGAATCGGTTGCGTGTTAAGCCCTTCCACCATCATTCCGCTACTCAGTGCTGTGTTTTTGGTCAGTGGAAAACCCGAGCGTTCCTTGCTTCCGATGCTCAGTGTTAGCATCTTCCAGGAAAAATCACTGTATATCTGATGAATGAACACATCTTGCGCCTGATGAATTCCTCCCGCCATGTCTAGTCCGGCTTCAATACGCCATCCGCGTTTGAATTGTTTTTCGTAAGAGATTCCTGCTAACAAATATCCCGAATTCGGATTTGTGCTTCCTAATCCGTAACGGTTACCTGTGAACCACAATGGAGCATACGTACCCTCTCCGGCAGTAGCTCCTAATTCTACATGGTAGGTGAGGGAAGAGTTTTCACTCTGTCCAGAAATGGATGTGCATAAAAATAAGCCACAGATTATTAGTAAGTGTTTTTTCATTTGTTTTTTGTTTTTATCAGATCATTATTTTTCGTCTGAACTTTGTACATCCCAGTCTTTTATTGTACCTGTTTCAGATGAAAAGCTGATACCGACTTTATATAATTTTCTTTTATCATTTTTATATGGATTCGCATATCCCTTGGATTCAATTTGTTGAAGGGCTTCTTTAGCTGTACTGTTCAGTTTAAATTCAAAAATATATACGAATTTGGGCGTTTCTATAATGCAGTCCACTCTTCCCTGGCTTTGTTCCTTTTCGGTATATACCGTGTACACGCTCATTAGTCGGAGAATCAGATAAAATGTATAATGGAAATACCGTTCTTTTTCTCGCTCATTTTCTTTTCTTCGCATGGTATAGGGTATTTCTGCGAGAAAAGCTGTAAGTATGCCATGAAATTTTTCCAGATTCCCATCTTCCAAAGAAAATACCATTTCTTGTGCAATATTACGTGTATCCTCATTTGTTTTAAGATAGTTGGATGCTATTAAGGTCAGTAATCCACTTTTCACCTCATTGTTTGGAAAATCCAGCATGAAGCGGTTTCTTCTTTTGTCGTAATCTTTAATAGTGAGATAACCACTTTGAAAAAGCATAGGCAAAGGATTTTCCGCATGTGCTTTATAGTCCATAAAATTACTTGAGTCATAATATTTCCCGGTAATTTCGTTGATGTTCTCATTCGATAAGTTCAATAACCGGATTAAGTATTCAGGCGTGCCCGAACTGAACCAGAAGTCATAAGGGCGTTTGGAGTCGAATGCATTCAAAATGCTGAATGGGTTATAAATATCCTTCATCCGTTCACTGAAATGATAACCATCATATTGCCGTTTCAGAATCTGTTTCATTTCGTTGGCAGTACATTCTTCTCTTTTCGCCATTTCTTGGATTGAAGTTTGAAAATACAATTGCAGTTCCTCTTCTGTGATACCGCATATTGCCTCATATTCTTCATTTATGGTGATATCTTTCGGACTGTTGAATCCACTGAAGACACTGACCTGAGAGAATCTGGTTACTCCTGTTAGAAATACAAACTGAAGATATCTGTCAGCCAGTTTAAATGTAGAATAAAAAGCTTTCAGTATATCACGGTTATGGTTGAGCAATTTTTCGTCACGGTCCAGTACATCCAGCAGCGGTTTGTCATATTCATCCACCAGGACCACAGCTCCCCGCTGATATTTCTGGGCTGCTGCCCTTAATACATTCTCAAATCTGGAACCCAAGTTGAAGTCAATTCCTGGATTTATTCCGTATATCTTTTCCCAAGAGGAAATGTAGCCTTCCAGCTTAGCTTCCAAAGCCCTTGGCTGGTTAAAGTTTACTCCATTAAAATCAATGTGAAATACCGGATAGGCAAGCCAGTTATTTTCTAGTTTGCTTATTTTTAACCCTTCAAACAAGTCTTTTCTACCCTGAAAATAATTTTCCAGCGTAGATAGCAGAAGACTTTTCCCAAATCGTCTCGGGCGGCTAAGAAAGTATATTTTCCCTCTTGTTACAAGTGAATATATTAAATCAGTCTTATCTACATAGATATATCCATCCATTATGATTTGTTCGAATGTTTGTATGCCTATAGGATATTTCATATGTGTAAAGATAAAATAATGATACCGTATTGGAATTAATCTTTCTTTTTCAGTTCATTCTTGAAGTCATGATAAATATCTTTCCCGAAAAGAATCCATGCAGACTCAAACACAAAAGCTAAGAATGCAAAAGCAATGATGATGAGCATTTTCTTGGGAGATGCCGGAGCAAGTGGTACGGTGGCCGGTTCCACTACGGCAAACACCGGTTTGGCTTCCTGTACTTTTCCACGTAAGACTTGAAGCTGGCCCATAGACTGGCTATAGATTTGTTCTGCTAAACTTAGATTTTTTTGTAATCTATCTTTTTCAGAAGTTACAGCTTGAAGGATGACATTTCGGTTGGCGTCTGCAAATTTGGCATATTCCTGTTGTGCTTCAAAATACTCTTTCTTGTATTGTTCGCATAAACTGAACTGAAAGTCATAATCTTGCTTTGCCTTTCGGGTACGATAATCCGTGATGTATTCCTGTAATTTGTGTACGGCACTGTCTGCTACGATTGCAGCTGCAAGCGGGTCTTGCAGGGAAACAGTGACTTTCGTCATGTTACTTTTCTTATCTGTTTCCACTTCCAATACTTTCTTCAGCATCCTGATTCTTCCGCTTTGTTCCGGAGTGAGACGGAATGGGTCAATTGATTTTATACTATCTTCTGTTTCTTCTTGAAAAAGTGATTTTATCCCTCCTACAAGCATTCCGGGAGCTCCCATAACATGACTCCACCAGGGCTTTTTTTCTGTATCCAGGTAATCAAAGAGTACAATGCTGTCTCCTTTTTGAGTTTGAATGGGTATTTGAAGCATTTCCAAAGCAAAAGGATTTGTCTTTACAATCTCTGGAAACATGTTGAAAGTCAGCGCATCTTCTCCAAATCCGGTAGATGCACTTCCTAAACCGAACATAGAGGCAATACCAGATAATCCGCTGGTACCGCTAATCCCAGATTCAGGAGAAAGGCTTACATTAACCTGGTAGGTTTTTGGCAGACTGAATCCTATGATTGCTCCTGCAATGATCCCTGCTCCAATGGCTTTATACAGACTTTTGCGTCTTGTTATAAGTTTTCTAAACAAGGCCGCCAAATCAATCTCAGTTATTTCCGTTTGTTTTTTATTTTCCTCAGTCATTCTTGCTTGATGTGATTAAAGGATGGATAAAAATATTCTTATTCAGTTTTAAAGGTAATGCCGTTTGATGCATCATGAATAAACTCAAATTCCAAAGTGCGAGCTAGTCCTTCTCCTAATGTATAAGGAGCTTTAAATCCTGTTTCTTTCACTTTGGTTGCATCAAATTCGGTTGTCGCACAGAATTTCTTCACACGTACTGAACTTACCGTTAATTTTTTGCCCGTGATTTTGGCTAATAAATCAAATCCATATCCTCCTAACATACCTAACCAATAAGGAAAATGCGTAGTAGGAATGTGTTTGTTGAGCACTTTGCTTACGTGCCCCACCAGTTCATTCATATTAAAGTCCGGTTTGTCAATGTAATTATATACATTATATCCCGTGGTTTTGTTTTCCATCAGGAATTTGGTGAACGCTACAATGTTTCCTACGTATGCCATTGATTTTTTGTTATTTCCATTACCCACCATCAGGAACTTTCCGCTGGCAATCTGTTTCAGTAAGTTGTACACATTTCCTCGGTTCCGTTCACCGAAGATAACGGTAGGACGAATGATGTTGATATTCCAGTCCGGGTGCGTTTTATACCATTCTTGCAATACTACTTCCGCTTGCCATTTGCTTTTTCCGTAATGATTGAACGGGTCAGCCGGATGTTCTTCATTCGGATTCTTTTTATTCAATCCGTATACGGCTACAGAAGAATAGAACACGATTCGTTTCACCCCGTTCTTTTCCATTGCTTTCAAGGTTTTTTCCATTCCACCTACATTTGTTTCATAATATAGTGAGGTGGGGTGCACATCATCCCGGTGTTGTGCAGCCAACAGAATCACGCAATCTGTATCTTGCAGTTTCTCATCCATGCATGCCTGATCGCGTACATCACCAATCTCAGTGACTTCCGGGTGGAAATGGCTTTGTAGTAAATCGATGTTTTTTATCTTTGAATAATTAGTTGAATCTTCTTTCAATAGCTCAATGAGACGGGTTCCTACGAAACCGCTACCTCCTATAAATGTTATCTTCATATTTTTATTTTTTATAAAGTTCTAAGTATGAGTTTACCATTTTTTCTACGGTGAGCTCGTTTTCAAAGCGAAGGTAAGAATTTCGTGCGAATTTATTATACAATTCTTGATCCTCTAAAATTTCTTTGATCCGTTGTGCAAATTCTTTAGCTTTATTATTGACCACATATCCGTTTTCTTCATTCCGAACAATTTCACTTATACCTCCTACATTTGAAGCAACTATAGGCTTTTTGTAACTCATTGCTTCGATGATAACCATGGGAAGCCCTTCAAAGTCAGATGCTAAAATAAACAAGTCACATATATTGTTATATCTTGCTGCATTAGGTATGTTTCCTAAAAAATGTACATTCAGTTGGTTAGTTTTAATCTCTTGGCTATTGCCAATCCATATAAAGTCATATTCTGGTAATAACTCTGCCGTTTTAAGAAAAATATCGAGTCTTTTGGGGGGAGCCACTCGTGCAATGCATAAGATTTTCTTCTTTGTAGAGAAGAAAGGAAAAGTAATATTTTCCAAAGAATTATTTTGTTTAAGTCCGTTATGAATAGTAAATACTCGTCTATTGATACGTTCATGTTGCATATTTTGAACATCATAATTGCTTACTCCTACAATCGCTTTACAAAATCTTTGCATAAATCGTTCTATGGGGAGAAACTTTCGATAAGCCAATCTTATGGAGTCAAATCCGTGTACAGTATAGATTATTTTCTTGGAGGGGAAAGCTATTCGGCCCAGCATACCAGCTTTTGAGGAATGCAAATGAATGATGTCTGGTTTGTATTTGAAATATAGTTTGTAAAATGTAAATATAGTCTTGAAATCATTGATAGGAGATAAGGCCCGTTTTAGAAATTGGCAATGCTCTTGTTTGATATTTTTATTTAGCATATTCCACATTTTCCCATCTCCTTCTCCTGCAGCAACAATCACTTCATGATTTTTGCTAAGTTCGTTAGCAAGATTGATAACTACAGATTGTGCACCTCCTAATTCACAGAGTGTAATGATTTGTAAAATTTTCATTTTAGTTATGTTGAAAAATCGTTATAAAAGGTATATATGCTGTTTTAAAAGATATAATATATAAATAAAACCTTAAATAAAAGTAGCTACTGACTAAAATAAAGAATAATATTCTATTGTATAATGTTTTTTGCTGATAAATAATATATGGAATAAGTATTACTTGCAGGCTATCCATATACACTGCTATACGTGCCAATGATATACTTAAAGGTAAAGTTATAAAATAGAGTATTGTTCCTAAGATATAAAGATTAGTTAGGCCATTAAAAAAAAGCGAGTTGTGCTTTAATTTGTATTTGCAGTAAAATATGAGGAATAGCATAAAAGATCTGTTAATGAATCCTTTAACTAAAACTGTAGTAGTTGATATCGCCATAGAGTTATCTTCACTACCTAATTCAAGATAACCATTTATTTTTGAAGAAATAATTCCTAAGCCTAATCCTCCAATTATATTAAGAAATAATTTACCAACTAAAGTCCCAATAACTAGAGCGCCAATAATTGATACGCAGTAATATTTAGCAGAATAGCTCTTGTAAAAAATCGGATAAGCTAATAAAAAAATTAAAGCTGTTCTATGAAATAAAGAAGCAATTAGTACGCATATAATAAATTTCCATTTGTTTTGGGTTATGATATAATATATTGACCATCCGGTAATTACTACTGCTACATTTTGTCTTACATACATGATATGTGCAAAAGATAAAATGCAAAAAGAGAGGAATAATGATGTTATAGGATATTTTGATAGTGTAATATAAGTACGTCCTATACAGATATATATTATGGTAGAAAAAAGGAATAATACACCGGTGTAATTGTTAAATAGAAACTTTCCTAAATGGTTGATAAAATTGTATCCTAGCTCCATCCCATTGTTAAAATTATTCCATGGTTTATCAATCCATGTATACATGTTATAATATGACTCCCAATCTGTTCCAGTTTTCCAACGGATAAACGATAGGATGAAGAAAATAAATAAAAATAATGTAAATATAGTTGTACTATATCTCTTGTTATTACTTATAACTTCTAAAAAAGAAGCTAGTAGAAGTGATATGAAAATAATTGTGTAAAAAGCCACGTTTTATAGTTCTTTCGTCATTTCTAATAAAATATCAGCAGAATGATCCCAATTTAAAATCTCATTAGCTGTTGTATAAGCCTTTTCTCTCATTTGTATAATATTCTGGGGATGTTGATATAAATTAATAACAGCATCTGCTAATTCGTTTATGTTGTTAGGCTTTATTAGTAGGCCTGTATTATTATAAATTTGTTCCGATAATCCCCCAACATTGGTTGCTATAACCATTTTCCCAAAGCTATAAGATAATGGAATAACTCCAGATTGTGATGCCTCTATATATGGTAGTATTAGCATGTCGACATCTTCTATGAGTGATGAAATTTCTTTATCGTCTATCCATCCAATGTGCAATTCTATGTTTTTTTGCATTTTGTTAATAAGATACTTCTCTTCATGAGTAATTTCACCATTTCCTGCTATTCGTAGTTTTAGATTTGGTATCTGAGGGATAATTATACTTAAAGATTTTAGTAAAATAGCCAATCCTTTATAAGGATAAATTCGTCCAAAAAATAAAATACGTTTATGAATTGTTTGTAAATCTGGTTTATATTGCTTAGGAAGATAGAACGTAAAGCAAGCATGAGGGATAACTATAATATTTTGCTTATTTATTTGGTATTTTAAATGCACTTGGTCAATGAATTTTTTACTTAGTACTATAATTTTATGGGAACGTTTTATTGTTATGTCATATAATTTTGCTATTAAATAATTTTTTTCACCCATATGTTGTTCCACATCATGGATTGTGGATACAATAGGTATACACGATGGTATTAAGTAAAAACTTAAAAGAGAAAGCATTGGTATATAAATAAAATCAGGTTTGAATGCTTTAATTTGTGTTTTCTCTTTTTGGTATTTGAAAAGTCCTTTGATAAGACTTAAAGCAAAACTAATTTTATTGGTATATGTATCAATGTATAATATTTGTAAAGAAGGAAATTCTTTCTTTAAATTTTCCCATTCGCTTTTATTGTCTATTTCTTTTGACAAAATGCATTGAATTATGCATCCTCTTTTTAATAGAGCATTTGTCATTTCTATAGAATAAGTATTACCTGCTCCTTTTCTACCTAAATAGAGTAAAGTGATTCTTCTCATAGTATTTTCTTTAAATCTTGTATTGTATTTTCAAAACAATATAATTGTTTAAAAATTGATCGGGCATATTCACCAGCCTTTTTTGCGGATTCAGGATTCTCTTTTAATTTATTTATGTTTATAATCATTTCTTCTTTTGTATTGGCTATGCCACCAACTTTATCATATTTTAAGCTATAGCCTTCAAATGCTTCTTTGGTTCCAATGATGGGACAACCATACATAAGAGCTTCCGCTGTTTTAGTTTTCATACCTCCTCCTGAGAAAATAGGTAAAATAACAGCATCTGCTTGATAGTAGAATTGGGCCAAGTCTTTCACATATCCGTGTACTTCAATGTTAGATGTTGATTTGAATATTTTATCCATTCCGTTCCCAACTATCCGTAATTTACAATTTTGTAATTCAGGTAAAACGTTTTCTATAAACCACTTAACTCCTTCGATATTCGCAAAAAAAGCAAAACCAACGAAAAGTAAAGTAAATTGAGAATTAGTGGGAGCATTTAATTTTTTTAATTCTGGTTGGAATGTGTCAATAAAAGTAGTAGGTAGTATTATATCGGCATTCAGTCCATATACTTGGTTTAATAGTGAATTGTCCCGTTCGTTTAATACTATGAGTTTATCTGCAAATTTGCATGCAAGAGATTCATTGTATTTAGTTACTTGTCTTACTATCCAATTTTTAAAATTTGGATTAACCCTGTATTCTTCAGCTGTATATTGTTTTTCTATGTTATGGAAGAAAATATAAATGTGTATATTGGGGAATTTCTTTTTAAGAATATAAGCTAATTTCCCCAATTTTGAAGAAGCTAGAAAAACAGAAGTTATGTTATTCTTTTCTACATATTTTATTATATCTTTAGCTGTTCGGGAGGATAACCCAAGCATATAATAATTTAATAAATTAATAAAAGTTGTAATGGAATTTCGACATTTTATAGAATATATATAAAACTCATTAGAATATAATTCTTGTAGAGCTAATATATTTCTTTTGTTTACCCAGGCTCCTCCGTTTGTTGTTTTTTCAGGATTATCTCCAATATATAAAAGTTTCTTCATAATTTGCGTTACTTGATAGATTTTAGTTTAACTTCTTTATTCGAGCATAAATATTGAAGATTTTTATTTGTATGTGAAATGGAAGAAGTATTAGTTCTCTTTTAAAAAAAGAAGAGACTTTCCATTTACAATTAATTGAGGTATTTTTTTGTAAAATGCTTTTTAATTCATTTGTAATACCGATTTTTTCATCAATCAGTATCAAGGGATTTTTATCGATAATCAGAGTTAGATATAACGTATATATTGTTTCAGTAATATAACTATATAATATTGATTTGTTAAATATACTTTCTTTGTTCCTGATTATTTCAACGTTTTGTTGTATAATCCATAAATTATCTTTGTAGTTTTTTATACTTTTATTGGTTGTAATAGAATTATTTCTGATGAGGTATAGGTAAGATATGTCATAACAGCAAGCCATGGTATTAGCATATAAAGCTAATCTAAAAGAAAAATAAAGATCTTCATGGTATATTTTTTCAATAAAAAATAAGTTGTTTCTAATAAAAAAGTCTCTATTGATGAGCTTATTACATGCCATGACATTCCATTTAAAGAGCATATAATCTTCTAGTATTTTTTTATTATTGTCTATATACTCATTGGATAATAGTGGATAGACTCGCTCTTCTATTCCTGTAGTTTGGATGCCTCCAATTATAAAATCTGGGTTTTGGTATTTCTTGGCTTTTTCTATTAAGTTACTTATCGCAGTATAGGGTAAAGTGTCATCACTATCTAAGAAATAAATATAATCTCCCGTTGCTTCTTTTATGCCTGAGTTCCTTGCAGCTGATAGTCCTTTATTTTCTTTATGGTGAATGACTTTAATATAAAAAGAAGATTTGTATTTATTGATGGATTCCATTGCTATGTTCATGCTTTTATCCGTTCCGCAGTCATCAACCAAAATGATTTCTAGATCTTTATAAGTTTGGTTAAAAACAGAATGTAGACAATTTGCTATATATGATTCTACATTATATATAGGTATTATAATTGAAACTTTCATTTATTTATGATTATTGATGATATATTTATAACTCCTGTTCCCCAGTGCGAATATTGATTTTGTGCAGAGTAATATAATAGGCATTTCTTGTTGATAAAAGTTAAAGCGGGTCGATGCATTTTGTAATTATCCCATGTATACCATTTTGTGCTTTTCTTTAATATGATTTGGCTTTTGTAAGTTTTATTGTCAGAAGAATATGCGTATGCGATATAATTTAGATTGTTATAGTCTGAAATAGCCCGAGTGGAGTATACCATGTGGTATGAATTTTCAGATTTTTCAATATCAAAATGCCAAGGCATATGATCAGGTGCTATACGTACTTGTATATTTCTGATAAAATTCCATTTTTTCCCATCAATAGATTCATAATATTTTATATATGATCCATCCTTAAAAGAATCATCGTTGTTCGTTAAAATCCATATTTGATATTGGTTGTTTTCATTATAAGTAACAACAGGACAAACGAGACTTTGATATGTGTGGTCAGATGTTTGCATCAATTCTTTGGTAGACCATTTTACACCATCTGAAGATTTTTTTCGAAAAATATACTCTCCTCCATTAAATTTGCAATATCGAAACCAACATTCTAGCTGTTGTGTAGTGTGATTGTATAATAGATGTGGATCAGAATTAAAACCTTCTTCTGGCGTTTCTAAATTTTCTATAGGGTTTATTAATCCTGCCGGAGTAGTCCAATGGTATCCATCTTGGGATACAGCAATAGATGGATTTTCCAGTTTACAATTGGTCCTTGTAAAAGGAGTATAACATCTCCAGTATTTCCATCCAAATAGGCCTTCAGGGAAATAAAGAATTTTATTATGAACCGCTTCATTTGCATTATCATATGTTCTTGTATATAGCTTAATAATAGGATTTTGAATAGGTCCATCCTTTTTACTTTTTTTTATTATTAAACTGATGATATATGATATAAGTAAGGATAGCCATTGTTTGATTTCTTTTTGGTAATAATTTAATCTTTCTCGTATCATTTGCTAATTGTTTTATATATTCTTTCTGTAAAATTTCGGAATCCTATAGAACATGCATACATAAGTGACATAGTGATGAGTGTGATAACTCCAAGGGTGGTAA
>ENA-UPSY01000818-UPSY01000818.1-human-gut-metagenome-genome-assembly--contig:-NODE-818-length-35778-cov-32.043472_pt1 | contig 35778 bp, 30 predicted proteins | sample MGYA00250044_ERZ773365 | MGnify/ENA primary metagenome ERZ773365 (study PRJEB29103, sample SAMN06111932) | human gut metagenome | biome: human gut; feature: ankylosing spondylitis patient; material... | reverse complement strand
GAAAAGCGTGCTGCGGCCAAGAAAGCCAAGGACTGGGCCACCGCCGATGCCATCCGCGCCCAGCTGACCGAGATGGGCTGGGCCGTCAAGGATACCGCCCAGGGCCCCCAGCTGAGCAAGCTGTAAAGAGCGGAAGAAACTGCCGTGCGTCTGCGCGGCAGTTTTTATATCAAAATTTTGAGTTACTTGAATCCCGTTATTGACCCAAAGGGCAGGATGCGGTAAAATAAAGTTGGCCCAAAGCAATTTTTGGCCCGGCGGGAAGTTTCCCGCCGCACGACCGCAACCTTTGAAATGCAAACAGGAGGTCTGCTCTATGAAGACCAAAAGGATGATCTCGCTGCTGCTCGCCGTCCTTCTGACGCTGAGCGTGGCCGTTACCCCGGCGTTTGCAGCGTCGGCGGGGGATCTGCTGCCCGCCGCAGAAAGTGCAGATGTCGAGGAAAGCAATGATGTCGTTTCCATCCGCCTGACCACTTCGGGTGAGTTGGTTTATGGTTCGCCGTTCACCCTCAGCGTCGTGACCAAACCCGCCGACACCCAGTATATCGGCGTGGTCATCGGCACCAAAGGCGAGGCGAAGGGCTATGTGACGCTGGTCCTCTCGGACAAGATCCGCACCCTGCTCAAGATGATCCCGCTGCCGCGCAAGATGTCCGCTACACCGGATCAGCAGGAAGAATTCAACCTCTACGCCTACCTCAAGCAGCTCATTGACGGCAACGACGTGAGTGTACTGCTGCGGGTGGCCGACGAGGTCGTTTCGGTGATGGACGTGCTGCAATTCTACATGCCCACCATCAAGGACGTTTCCACCGGCCTGAAGCTGGCGCTGGCACTCATCCGAAAATTCCTGCCGGATGGCGCCTTCAGCCGCATCTACGTGGATGAACAGCCGACCGAGTCCGGCAACTATGTGGCCGGTGCAGTGGCGCTGGAATCCGGCGACGTGAACACCGCCGGTGTGGCCATGTTCCGCATCAAGCCGAAGACGGAAGGCGTCCGCACCTACTGGACGCAGGAAGTGCCCGACACGATGACCGTGGAGGAAGCACAGAACTACGACCTGAGCGCTGTGCTGGAAGTGGACGGCCAGCCCGTTCCGGAGGGCAAGATCAGCTACACCTATAAAAAGGGCGGCTGGTTCGGCAGCAAGTCCGACACCTTGCCCACCCAGCCGGGCGAGTATGTCCAGACTGCGACCGTGGGTGGCAACTACTCCTGCGAGAAGATCACCCGCACCATCGTCATCCAGTAAAACGATCAGCCGATGAAAAGACCCCTGCCGTGCAGCTGCATGGCAGGGGTCTTTTGTATCAGGAACAGTGGAGATCAGATGCCCCGGAACCGCCAGCCCCAGCCCCAGCCGCCGCAGCAGCAGTTGCAGAGGAGGTTCAGCAGGATCATGCTCCAGCACCAGCGCATCAGGCCGCCCGGCTGGGCATAGGTCGTCTGGGTGCGGTAGGTGCGGCCAGAGCTTTGCAGATTGCGCAGATGCACCTGGTATTCGGTGTTGCCCGGCTCCATCTGGGCGGCGCGGCGGGCGTCTTGCAAGGCGTCGATGCTGTTACCTAGGCCCTGGTTCGCCAGCGACGAGAGATAATACCACCGGGCGGTGCGGTTCGCGATGCCGTCCAGCACACGGCGGGCCTCGGCGTAGCGGCGGTTCACGATGAAGTTGCGCGCCGCCTGCAGTTCGGGCGTGTCCGCGCTGCTGAAGCCCGGCCCGCTCTGCTGCTGGTAGCCGCCGAACCCAAACCCAAAACCGAACGGGTCGAACCCGAAGTCCCAGTCGCCGTCCTGCTGGCCATAGCCCTGCTGATAGCCGCTGTTGTAGAAGCCACCATAGCTCTGCTGCTGGCCGTAGGGGTTGCCGTAGCCGCCGTTCTGGGGGCCGGTCTCCCCCTTGGTGATGGCGTCGTAGGCCGCCTGCACTTCCTTGAAGTGCTCTTCGGCCGTGGGGTCGTTGGGGTTCAGGTCGGGGTGCCAGCGCTTGCACTTGGCACGATAGGCTTTTTTGATTTCTTCCTCGCTGGCTCCGCGCTGGATGCCCAGCACCTCATAGGGGTCTTTCATGGATCAACTTCCTCACGTCTCTACGAACTTGCGCGGCCTTGCTGCCGCACGAACAAAATTAAGTGTACAGGACAATGCCTGAAAAATCAAGAGAAACCGCCTCATTCGGCGGCTCTGGGGGGATTTTTTGCATGTTTGCAGTTGTATTTGAGCCAGACGCCGGAGTAGAGGATGTTTCGCAGCAGGTCCACATCCTCCACGCAGGGCAGGCGCTCAAAGCTGCGGGCACAGTTGGCGAGCAGCAGCTCGAAGATCTCCCGCATCTCTTCTTCGTAGCCGGGCAGCTGGTGCAGGCTGCGCAGCGGGTTGTAGGCTCCCTTTTTCAGGTCGTGGTCGAGGTCGTCGTAGGCATCCAGCAGGTAGATGTATTTGCCCAGATGAAAGCCGATGCTGCGCAGCTCCGGGGACCAGTGGTCCTGCTTGTAGTCGAACAATTCCGCCATCAGGTCGCCAAAGCAGCCGGACACGGCGTCCAGGTCTTCGCTGCCCTCGGCCTCGTACTGCGCCAGCCGGTCCAGACAGGCGCGGATGGCGCTGCACTGCCGTGGCCAGCGTTCGGCGGCTGCCGCAGTGGGGGCGGCGAGCAGCGCCTCGAACCCCAGCCCCAGCAGACTGCGGTCATCGTTCCACTTGTCCTGCGCGTTGTAGTAGTGGAGCGCAACGCTCAGGTCGGCGCAGTAATCGGTTGGCCCGCTGGAACGCCAGTCCACCTTCCGGATGGGGTGGATGGGGCAGTGGTCGGCACCGGTGTGCAGCGCGGTCTCGCCATCGTACAGGCTGGAGAGCAGCAGATCCAAAAAGGTCAGGTCATAGCTCAGGGTCAGCCGCCCGCGCAGGCCGTGCAGCGCACCGATGCGGCGGCAGAGCCCGCAGTAGGCTGAGCGGTACCGCGCCTGCGCTTCCGGCGAAAGCGCAGCCTGATTCGGGATCACATATCCGAACATGGCTCAGCTCTTCTTGATGAACTGGGTGCCGCAGCGGGGGCAGGAGATCTGGATGCGGCCGCGCCCGCGGGGCACACGGAGCTTCTGGCGGCACTGGGGGCAGCGGTAATAGTGGTAGGCCTTGCGGTTGGCCCACTGCTCCTTCAGACCCCGGAACTTGTTGTCCACCCGGTCTTTGAGGGTGTAGAACTTGTAATTCTCTTCGGTCCGCTTCGAGATGTTGCGGCTGAAGGTGCGGTAATAGCAGAAGCCCAGCAGCACCACACCCAGCCAGGTGAACAGGCTGATGCGGCTGACGATGGCGATGAGCAGCAGAACCAGAGAGGCGATGCTCAGAAACTGGTTCAGGCCGTCGGTGCCGTAGCGGCCGATCATAAAGCGGCGAAGTTTTTCTCTCATAATCGTACAGTCCTTTGTCCTCAAACTCTTCAAAAGGGGACGGCCGAAGCCGTCCCATAAACTCTTTACACCCATAGAATATCAGCCAAACATGATAAAACTTTGAACGGAGTGCAAATCTATCATGAAAGGACGGGATTTAAGAACGCTTGCGCACCGTGAGCACGGCTTCGGTGTCCAGCGCGCCCTCCATTTTGCAGTGGAGCACGGCGCGGCCTGCCCGGCCGGTGGTGGCAAGGTAGGTGCCCGCCATGCCGCCCCGCAGCGGCACGACGCTGGGGCCGAGGATCCGGACCGGGCCTTCCACGCTCAGCTGAACAGCCTCGCCGCAGTAGGGCAGGAAGTTGCCGTTCTGGTCGATGGCCCGCAGGCTGACGGCGGCGCAGTCCCAGGTAGGGCCGTCCGTCAGCAGGGGATTGTAGACCGTGCACTCCAGCCGGACGCTCTGCACCGGCTCCCGCACCACGGTGCGGACGGTGCGCCCATGCCACACGGCCTCGAACCGGTAGACGCTGGAGGGCGAGCCGAGGACGCCGATGTACTTGTAGTACATCCGGAGCAGGTCGTTCCAGCTCAGCCGCAGCGAGAGCAGCCGCGCCCGGCTCAGGGGCGAAAGGCTCAGCGCGTCCCGGCGCATCTCGTTGAGGATGGCGGCCACCTGCGGCGCGACCATGGGGTCCAGCCCCTCATACTTTTCGAGCAGGGAGCCGACGAAATCCTGCACCTCGATGGGCGGATGGGGCAGCGCCGCGAACCGGCCCCGGCGGTCCGGGCTGAACTCGGCAATGAAATCGTTGCCGCGGTAGAGCCGGACGCTCTCGGCATTGGTGAACACCCAGCAGGCCCCGGCAAACCCGCCGGGGTGGTCGCCCAGCGCCATGCTAGACGAAACTTCCAGCACGATGTCGGAGGGGGAGCGGGGCGTCTTCTGGCTGGCATAGACGGCGGCGGAGAGCTTCGGGTTCCGGAACGAGTCGAGCACACCGTGGTAGCAGATGCGGTCGCCGCTGCCGAACTCCCGGTGGGTGTTGTAATCGGCCATGCACCAGCCAAAGCTGCCCGCCACGCCCGGCTGGGCGATGGCATCGTTCAGGACGGCCGCGTGGTGGAGGGCCTGGGCCAGCCGGTGCGGCTCGTCGTCAAAGGTCTTGGCCGGGAACTGCTGGCCCCCGAACTCGCTGATGAGGTAGCCCCTGCGCAGGTCGGGCGTGACGGCGGAGCGGTTCTCGCAGCCAGCCCCCCGCCCGGTGTAGGAATAATCGTTGTAGGCGTAGACGTCTTCCAGCAACTGGTCTTTGCGGCGGATGTGGGCACCGCCGGTGGGGCGGGTGGGGTCCAGCCGCCGGACAGCCTCGTTGGTGCGCTTGTAGAACGTTTCATCGTCGGGGCTGCCGTTGACCCGTACGCCCCACAGAAAGACGCTGGGATGGTTGCGGCACTGGCAGACCATCTCGCGGCAGTTCTGCAATGCCTGCGCCTGCCAGCTCTCGTCGCCGATGTGCTGCCAGCCCGGCATCTCCACAAAGACCAAAAGCCCCAGCTCGTCGCAGGCGTCGAGGAAGGCTTGGCTCTGGGGGTAGTGGCTGGTGCGGACTGCGTTGCAGCCCAGCTGCTTTTTCAGGATCTGGGCATCCAGCTGCTGGATGCTGTCCGGCATGGCGTAGCCCTGATAGGGGTAGCTCTGGTGGCGGTTCAGGCCGCGCAGCTCCACCCGCTGGCCGTTGAGGTACAGCCCGCCCGCCACGAACTGAAGGGTGCGGAAGCCGAACCGGGTGGATTTTTCGTCCAGCACCCGGTCGGGCAGGCCGCTGGTGCCGGGGCGGATGAGCCGCACGGTGAGGGTGTACAGGAAGGGGTGGCCGATGCTCCATGGGTGGACGCCGTTCAGGGTGCCCACGATGGGCAGCGACAGCTCGCCGCTGTAGAGTGCCCGGCTCCCGGCGGGGCTGCGGATCTCGGCCTGCAAGGTGCAGCCGACCGTTTCGCCCACGGTGGAGGTGTAGATGCGGAAATCGCCCTCGGCCTGCGCCTCGATGAAGATGTCCCGCAGATAGGCAGGCTCCTTCACGTCCAGCGAGACGGCGCGGTAGATGCCGCCGTAGGTCAGAAAATCGATCTGCCCGCCGAAGGGCGGGATGTTCAGGTCTTCCCGGCTGTCGCACCGGACGGCCACGACGTTCTGCTCCCCCAGGCGGAGGGATTCGGTCAGGTCCACGGTAAAGGCCGTGTAGCCGCAGCCATGATGAAACACCCGGCGGCCGTTGCAGAAGACGGTGGCGTCGTGCGCCACGGCCTCAAAGGTCAGCAGGACCGTGCGGCCCTGCCACTCCTTGGGCGCAAAAAACTCCCGCCGGTAGCCGCAGAGCCGCTGGTAATCGTTCTCATTGCAGTAATTGTAGGGCAGCGTCCTGACCGTGTGCGGGATGCGCACCGGGGTCAGGGGCAGATCCGGACATTCCGGCCGCACGATGGCGGGGTCGAATACCGGGGTGAAGGTCCAGCCGTCGTTCCAATCGTAGTGTTCCATAGTCTGCTCTCCGTTATGGTAAAAAATACTTATCTTCATGTTACCACAAAGTTATGAACGAAAAAAGGATGCAGGCGCTGTTTCTGCGGGATTTCTCACTTTTTCTGGAACAAAAGCGGCGGATGGCAGCAGAAAAGCCCGGCCGGGCAGTGCCGGTCAGGCTTTGCGGGCGTGGCTGCTTATCGGATGAAATTCGTCATGGGTCGGCGGGGATTCTCCGGGTGCCGGATGCCGGCGGCCTTGCCGGCCTCGATGCACTGGAGCAGCCAGGCCATGTTCCGGCCCAGCTCCCGCATCACGGCGCAGCCCTCTTCGTCCTGCAGGACCTGAGCGGGGTTGGAGCCGTGGACCATGGCCCAGTAGGAGCCGTTGACCAGCGGCATGTGGAAGAACTCCGGGTATTTGACCAGCTGGTCCAGCGTGGTGGTGGTGCCGCCGCGGCGGGCCGAGCAGCAGATGGCGGCGGGCTTGTAGGCCAGATACTTGCCGCCTGCGTAGCTCAGGCGGTCCATAAAGCTGGTCATGTTGCCGGAGGCCGAGGCATAGTGCACCGGGCTGCCGAAGACGAAGGCGTCGGCGGTCCTGGCTTTTTCGATGGCCTCGTTGACCACGCCGCCAAAGACACAGCCGCTGCCTGCGGCGCAGCCGCCGCAGCCGATGCAGCCGCCGACGGGCCGGGTGCCGACGTTGAAGATCTCGGTCTCGATGTGGGCGCGGTTCAGCTCCTCCGCAATGAGGGACAGAGCGGTGTAGGTGCAGCCTTTCTCGTGGGGGCTGCCGTTGATGAGCAGGACTTTCATGCGTTGAATCTCTCCTTTTGACCATGCGCCCCGGAACAGGGGGGCGCTCTGCCCTGATTTTAGCACACTTGCGGCCGCAGTGCAACGCGGGCCTTGACAAAGCGCGGTGTCTTGACAATAATATAAAGATACATAAAACGGAATGCAAAAGGAGGCAACCACATGCGAGTCATTGCAGGAGACGCACGGGGCAGACGGCTGGAGGCCCTGCCCGGCACCGATATCACCCGCCCCACCCTCGACCAGGTCAAGGAGGCGATGTTCAGCATCGTTCAGTTCGACCTGCCCGGCGCACGGGTGCTGGACCTGTACGCAGGCAGCGGCCAGCTCGGCATCGAGGCCCTCTCGCGCGGGGCAGCACGGTGCGTGTTCCTGGACGAGAACCGCGAGGCCGTCAACATCGTGATGAAGAACTGCAAGACCTGCGGCGTGTTCGACCGCAGCCGTGTCAACATCGGCGAGGCGGCGCGGTATCTTTCCGCCTGCCGTGAGCAGTTCGACCTGGTTCTGCTGGACCCGCCGTTCCACGGTGGTACGCTGGAAAAGATCCTTCCCAGCGTGGAAAAGGTGCTGGCGCCCGGCGGCATCGCCCTGTGCGAGAGCGAGACCGGCCTTGTGCTGCCTGCCGAGGTGGGCAGCCTGACGCTGAAGAAACAGTATAAGTATGGCAAGGTGCTGCTGTGGAAGTACACGAAGCCCATGCAGCCTGCCGGAGAGGAAGATGCGGAATGAACGTGAACGAGCTTTTGGATACCATTGAGGATGCGCTGGAAGAGAGCGCCGGGATGCCCCTTTCGGGTGGCAAGCGGATCGTGGACGTGGAGCAGATCCGGGATTATCTGGACGAGATCCGCCAGAATCTGCCCGTGGAGCTGCGGCAGGCGCAGTCCATCGTCAGCGACCGCGCCCAGCTCATTGATTCGGCCAACGCCCAGGCCCAGGCCATCGTGAAAAAGGCCGAGGACCGCGCCCGCATCCTCGTCAGCGAGGCGGAGATCGTCAAGGCGGCCCAGCAGCGCGCCTCCGAGATCGTCTCAGCTGCCCAGACCGAGGCCCGCACCGTCCGCCAGACCGTGACCGACTACTGTGATAATATGCTCAAGACCACCGAGGAGACCATGGCAGAGAACGCTGCGCAGGTCCGGAACGTCCGTGCCAATCTGCGCCAGACGCCCCGGAAACCCCAGTGAGCGGAGTTTGTCGGAAAAACCCAGTTGCCTCTGCCAGCAAAATTGACGGCTTGCAGGGGCTTTTTTTGTGACATTTTGAGAGAAAAACCAGCCCGAAAAGCCTTGCATTCGCAGGGCGGTTTTGTTACAATAAAACTGTATCAGAGAGATGCCTTGGGGTAGTGTGTGCCTGCGGGCAGAAAAACACGGCGAAAAACGGAAAAAACAGCGTGAAATCGCCGGATGATACGCAACTTGAAACGACAGAAAGGAGGCTGGGCCCTATGGGCAGTGAAACGATCGGACAAGCCTTTGACCCGGCCTCGTTTGAGCATGTGCCTGTGCTTTTGAACGAGTGCCTGGACGGCCTTGCCATTGACCCGGCAGGCATCTATCTGGACGGCACCGCAGGCGGTGCGGGGCATTCCCGCCAGATCGCGCTGCGGCTGGACGCGGAACAGGGCGGCAGGCTCATCTCGCTGGATCAGGACCCGGACGCGGTGCAGACCGCGCGGGCGCGGCTGGCCGGGCTGCCTGCCACCGTGGTGCAGATCAACTTCCGCTATGCGGGACAAGCTCTGGAACAGCTGGGCATCGACAAGATCAACGGAGCGCTGCTGGACCTCGGCGTTTCCAGCCACCAGCTGGACGATGCCGCCAGAGGCTTTTCCTACCGGGCAGACGCTCCGCTGGACATGCGGATGAGCCAGGAGGGCGAGACTGCCGCCGACCTTGTGAACACCGAGAGCCGGGAGGAGCTGGCCCGCATCCTCAAGGATTACGGCGAAGAACCCTTCGCCTGGCAGATCGCGGGCAAGATCGTCGAGGCACGGGAAACTTCCCCCATCGAGACGACATTGCAGCTGGCCGACATCGTGGCCAGCGCCATGCCGGCGGCCGAGCGGCGCAAGAACAAGAACCCGTCCCGCCGCACCTTCCAGGCGCTGCGCATTGCAGTCAACCACGAGCTGGACGCACTGGAAGAGGGCATGGACACCATCTTTGAGCATCTGGCCCCCGGCGGGCGGCTGTGCATCATCACCTTCCACTCGCTGGAAGACCGGCTGGTGAAGAACAAGTTCCGCCGTTGGGCCACCGCCTGCACCTGCCCGCCGGAGTTCCCGGTCTGCGTCTGCGGCGGCAGGGCCAAAGCAAAACTCATCACCCGCAGACCCATTGAAGCAAATACGCAGGAGCTGGAAGAGAACCGGCGCAGCCGGTCGGCACATCTCCGCGTTCTTGAAAAAATTTAACCATTGCGGAGTATCAGTGAGGAGGAGAGTACCATGGGCCAGGCAGCATATGATATGACAGAGGTGCGCCGCAGAAGAGCACCCCAGACGCAGCGGAACGTTCCGCTGCGGGTGGAAAAAGGCGGCAAGCCCCGGCTGAACCCGGTGCGCGCTGCCATGCAGCACGCATTGCAGCTGCTCTCGGCGGCGCTGCTGGTGGGCTTTGCCGTCAGCCTGCTGTGGAGCGAGTCCCAGCTGGTGGAGCTGAACAGCAAGATCCAGAACGCCAAGGCGGAACTCGTCAGCGAGCAGAGCCAGTACACCTACTACAACAGTGCACTGAACAACCGCACCAACATCACCAGCGTGGAAGAGACGGCCACCCGCCTCGGTCTGATGAAGATCGACCAGAGCCAGATCACCTACATCCGCCTGGACGAGGGCAGCGTCCTTGTCCGCAAGGAGTCCGCTGTGCGGCAGTGGACTGACCTGCTGCACGACGGTGCCATGATGGTCATGGGCCGCGTGAACCGCGCAAACTAAAATAAAACAGGAAAAGCGTGCGGCAGCGCACGCTTTTTCGGTTTCTCAGGAGTCAAACCAACATGCAGGAACCATCCTCCAAGAACAAAAAAGGGCTTTACCGGCTGCGCCGCGCCGACCCGCACGAGCGGCTGAGCGCACGGCTGCGGCATTTCAGCTTTGGCGCGGCGGTGGTGTTCGTCGTGGCGGCGGCAGGCATTGTCATCCACAGCCTGTACAATATCCAGATCAAGAACGGCGCGACCTTCCGCCAGTATGCGGCCCAGCAGCAGCTGCTGGATAGCACCATTCAGGCGACCCGCGGCGAGATCTACGACACGTCCGGCATCACGCTGGCCTCCACCAGCGTGGTTTGGACCATCTGGGCCGACCCCAGCTACAGCACGGCCCTGTTCACCAGCAGCAAGAACGACGACACCGGCGAGGTGACCAGGACGGCTGACCCTGCCGCATTGCAGGAGGTCAGCACCCAGATCACCCTGCGGCTGCTCTCCGGCGACGGCGAGAGCCTGGACAGCGTGGACACCTCCTCGGCGGCCTACCAGACCCAGTATCAGGCAGTGTACGATGCCCTGTCCAAGAGCGACTCGGCCTACCAGACACTGGCCGCCAAGGTGAACAACGCCATCAAGCTGTCCATTGAACAATACATCACCGCATACAACAAGGCCCACAAAAAGGCCGATGCCGACAAGGGCATCCGCAAGGGCCGCATCTCTGTCTCGTCCACCAAGAGCTTCCAGCGGGATTACCCCTACGGAGCCTTTGCGGCGGCGGTGCTGGGCTTCTGCGATGCCGACGGCTACGGCACCTACGGCCTGGAAAAATCCTACGAATCTACGCTGGCGGGCGTCAATGGCCGCACCATCACCCTGCGCAACGCTTACGGCAACGCCATCGCGGACGAAAACGCCACCACCTACGCTGCCAAGGACGGCTCCAATCTGGTGCTGTCGCTGGATGTGAACATCCAGGAGGTGGCAGAACGCTACCTGAACGAGGCCATCTCGGCCAACAACGTCGAGAACCGCGGCGCGGCCATCGTGATGAACGTCAAGACCGGTGCCATCCTGGCCATGGCCTCCAAGCCGGACTTCGACCCCAATAGCCCGCTGGACTATACCGCCAACGAGGCCTATCTCAACGAGCTGGTCCACGCCGAACCGGAACTCTACGGCATCTACCTCAAGAATGAGGACAGCAGCTATGTCACAGATGCGAACGGCAACAAGGTGCTGGACCCGGAGGGCGATTATTCCGGCTATTACCGCGACATCCAGTGGAAGAACAAGACCATCACCGAGCTGTACTACCCCGGAAGCGTCTTCAAGGTCATCACGGCGGCCATGGGGGTGGACTCCGGCAAGGCGACCATCAACACCACGCTGAACTGTTCCGGTGCCTACGGCGTCGCCAAGGAGACCTATCACTGCGCTGGCAAAAAGGCCCACGGCGTCCAGAATCTGGCCGAAGCGCTGCGGAACAGCTGCAACATCTACTTCATCCAGCTGGGCCAGCGCATCGGTTCCAGCCTGTTCTATGATTACTTCGACGCTTTCGGCTTCACCGAGCGCACCGGCGTGGACCTGCCCAGCGAGACGAACTTCATGCAGTATTACAGCAAGAGCCGCCTGGGTGAAGTCGAGCTGGCCTCGTCGGCCTTCGGTCAGGCCATGGCGGTCACGCCGCTGCAGGTCTGCACGGCCATCTCCGCTGCCGTCAACGGCGGCTATCTCGTCACCCCTCATGTGGTGGATAAGATCACCGACCAGAACGGCAACGTCATCGAAGAGGTGGGGGCAAACGTCCGCCGCCAGGTCATCAGCGAGAGCGCCAGCAAGGCCATCCGCCAGATCATGGAATATGAAGTGGCGGACGGCACCCAGGGCGGCGGCGGACGCGCCTATGTGGCAGGCTACCGCATCGGCGGCAAGTCCGGCACGTCCGAGCAGCTGAACATGGACCGCCGCAGCGATGGCGACTACAAGAAGGTCGCTTCCTTTGTGGCGGTCCTGCCCGCCGACGACCCGGAGATCCTCGTCTACGTCATGCTCGACGACCCCAACAACTCCAAAACGGACTACTCGTCCATTCTGGCTGCGCCCGTCGTCGGCAACATCATCAGTGAGATCGCGCCCTACCTTGGCATCGCCACCGACGGCACTGACCGCAGCGGCACCATCGTCAAGGTGCCCAACCTCATCGGCAACGAGTGGAGCAATGCGCAGGTCTCGCTGAACATCAAGGGCCTCAAGCACCAGCTGGCCGAGAGCGACGCCAGCCAGGCGGGCGCGGTGGTCACCTACCAGTACCCGCGCGCAGGCGCGGAGGTGCCCTACGGCACCACGGTGTATCTGTATACCGATACATACGAAGGCAGGCATACGGAGGTGCCGGATGTGACGGGCAAGAGCGCGGATTTTGCCCGCCAGATGTTGGCAGCAGCCGGGCTCAACTGCACTGTGGCCGGCGACGCGAATGGCCTGGTCCAGGAGCAGAGCGAGGCGGCGGGGGCCAGCGTCCAGCGCGGTACCCTCGTGACCATCACCTGCGGGTAGACCCTCTCAGGCGCTTCGCGCCAGCTCTCCCCAAGGGAGAGCCATTGGCAGCCGGGGAGTGAGGCTCCGACTGGCTGGGGGCTGTTGGTAAGAGGAACGGCATCTCGTATGGAAGACGATCGAGTGATATCAGGAAAAGGGAGAGTATCGTATGGAAAAGATCAGAGCAAGCATTCTGCTGAACGGCCTTGCGCCGGAAGGCTTTGACGCCGGGGACGCCGAAGTGTCCCTTGTGACCACCGACAGCCGCGAGGTCTGCCCCGGCTGCATCTTTGTGGCCTTTCCGGGGGAACGATTCGACGGCCACGACTTTGCAGCCAAGGCACTGGAAGCCGGGGCCTTCTGTGTGGTGCTGAACCACCCGGTCGAGGGTGTCCCGGCGGAAAAGGCCGTACTCTGCGCGGACAGCTACCATGCCATGATGGTGATGGGGGCCAACTACCGCAGCCAGTTCCACCCCAGAGTCGTGGGTGTGACGGGCAGCGTGGGCAAGACCACCACCAAGCAGATGTGCTATGCTGCCATCGAGGGCTTCGGCAATACCATCAAGACCGAGGGCAACCAGAACAATGAGCTGGGCCTGCCCCGCACGATGTTCCGCATCGGGAACGAGACCGAATATGCCGTCGTCGAGATGGGCATGAGCCACCTGGGCGAGATCGAGCGGCTGAGCCGCTGCGCCCGCCCGGATGTGGGCATTATCACCTGCATCGGCGTGTCCCACATCGGCAACCTGGGCAGTCAGGAGAACATCTGCAAGGCCAAGCTGGAGATCTGCGCCGGTCTGCCGGAGGGCGCTCCGCTGGTGCTGAACGGCGACGACCCCTTCCTGCGGAAGGCAGAGCTGCCGGAGCATGTCCGGCCCGTCTGGTTCAGCCTGGGCGACGAGGGTGCGGATGTCTGCGCCCTGTCCATCCAGCAGGAGGCCGACGGCATGAGCTTCGTGCTCGAAGACCACGAGGAGGGCACCTTTATGGTGCACATCCCTGCGATGGGCCGCCACAACGTGGCCAATGCGCTGGCCGCTTACTGCGCTGCCACCCGGCTGGGCCTCAATGCCCGAAAGGTGCTGCGGGGCATCAGCAACTTTGAGCAGACCGGGATGCGCCAGAAGATCGTGCACAGCAACGGCGTGGATGTCATTGAGGACTGCTACAACGCCAACCCCGACAGCATGAAGGCCGCGCTGGCCATGTTCCGGGAGTACCCCTGCAAGCGCCGCTTTGCCCTGCTGGGCGATATGCTGGAGCTGGGAGACCTGAGCCGTGAGGCCCACGAGGAAGTGGGCCGTCAGGCGGCGGAAAGCGGCATCGACACCCTCATCACCTACGGCGAGCAGGCCCGACGCACGGCCGTGGTGGCTGCGGCCAAGGGCCTGACCACCCTGCACGCCAACACCTACCGCGAAGCCGCTGACGCCCTGCTCCGGCTGATGCAGCCGGGCGATGCGCTGCTGGTCAAGGCCAGCCGCGGCATGGCGCTGGAAAAGGTGCTGGAACTCTTCTACAAGGAGCAGCAGTGATATGATCCGTTTTGCCTTGATCGTCGCATCGACACTGGGGTTCGTCCTCACGGCGGCGATGGGGAATCTGATGGTGCCGCTGCTGCGGGCCTTCCAGAGCCGCCAGCAGCCCACCCGCCCGCCGGAGCCGGAACGGCCGGACGCTGCGCCGAGTCCGGACCCGGACGAAGCGCCGGAGCGCCCGGCCCAGCCGCCCACGATGGGCGGGCTCTGCCTGATGGTGGGGGTGCTGGCTGCCGTGGGTGTGGGCTGGACCGCCGCCTGCGTGGCCGAACCGCAGCTGCTGGGCACGGAGGGCCTGCTCTCCACCCGGCTGCTCATCGCCCTGTTCGGGGCGCTGCTGTTCGGCGGCGTTGGCCTGGCCGATGACCTGGCCCGCATCCGCCGCCGTGCCCCGCTGGGCCTGCGCCGGGGCACCCGCCTGCTGCTGGAAGCGGGGGCCGGTGCCGTGGTGCTCCTGCTGCTGGGGGCCAGCCGCTGCCTTGCCACCGGGCTGGCCCTGCCGGGCCTGGGCTATGTGGAGCTGGGCGTTCTGGCCCCGCTGGTCTGGGAAGCGGGCCTTGTGGCGCTGGCCGAGAGCGTCCGCATCGCGGACGGCATCGACGGCCTGTGCTGCGGCACCGCATTTGCGGCCCAGCTGGGCCTGATGCTCTGCATGACCATCCTCGGCTGGTTTCCGCTGGCCGTCTTCCCGGCGGCGCTGGCAGGTGCGCTGATGGCGTTCCTGCTCTGGAACTTCCCGCCCGCCCGGCTGCGGCTGGGCAGCGTGGGCAGCCTGTTTCTGGCCGGGGCACTGGGCTGTGCGCCGCTGTGCATCGGCTGGCCGGACCTTGCGCTCCCGCTGGGGCTGCCCTACTGGCTGGAGGGCGGCATGGTGGCGGTGCAGATCGTGGTCTATCAAACCACGCATGGGAAAAAGCAGCTCTTCCGCACGGCTCCGCTCCACCGCTGGATGGAAGTGCGCGGCAGCAGTGCGGTGCAGATCTTTTATACATTCTGTGTGCTCGCCCTGCTGGGCACCGCAATGGCCCTGCAATGGGCAAAAATCAGTTGAGGAGGTGTGCAGATGGCAACCATCCGCCGAAAAAAGCCGGAGCCGTTCGCGCTGCTGCAGCGGGACCCCGGCCCCTGGTCTCCCATTCTGCTCTACTGGCTGGCAACGCTGGGCATCATCATCGTATTCGGGCTGGTGATGCTGTTCAGCGCCAGCTATACCACAGGCTATCTCCGCTTTGGCGACAGCCTGCACTACATCAAATCCCAGGTGCTCTGCCTGGGGCTGGGCCTTGTGGCCATGTTTTTGTTCTCTTATGTAGACCACCGGCTGCTCCGCAGGCTGGTCTGGCCGGGGTATTTCCTTGTGCTGGCGCTGCTGGTGCTGGTGCTGTTCAGCACCCCGCTGAACGGCTGCAAGCGCTGGCTGCGCGTGGCCGGTATGACGGTGCAGGTCTCGGAGATCGCAAAGTTTGAGATGATCCTGCTCACGGCCCACATCGCGGCCAAGGCCCCCCGGCTGGAAAAACTGGACCCCAGCCGCAGCGGCCAGGTGCCGGTGGGACCGTGGCTGCAGCAGCGGCTGGTGCGGGAGCTGCTCCTGCCGCTGCTCCCGCTGCTGCCGGTCATTCTGCTGCTCGTGATGGAGCCGCACATGTCCGGCATCGTGCTGACCACCGCCATGGTGGGCACCATCCTGCTGCTGGGCGGCAACGGCGGCGTCATCACCTGGGTGGGCGGTGCAGCCGGCATCTTTCTGCTGGAAACGATCTTGCAGCACATCGACTCCATCCCTTACTTGCAAAGCCGTCTGGACGGCTGGACGCAGGACCTGACCAAGATGACAGACCAGACCCTGCAAAGTCTGTACGCCATCGGCTCCGGCGGCGTGACGGGCCTGGGGCTGGGCAACAGCATCGAAAAGCAGCTCTGGCTGCCCGAAAGCACCAACGACTTCATCTTCAGCGTCGTCTGTGAGGAGCTGGGCTTTGCGGGGGCCGTGCTGGTCATCGTGCTGTTCGTGGTCTTCCTCGTGCAGGGATTCTGGCTGGCCTTCCACGCCGAGAACCGCTTCTGCACGCTGGTGGGCATCGGCATCATGGCGCAGATCGCGTGGCAGGTGTTCTGCAACATCGCGGTCGTCACCAACACGCTGCCCAACACCGGCATTTCGCTGCCTTTCTTCTCCTCCGGCGGCACGAGCCTGATCTTGCTGCTGGCGGAGATGGGGGTCATGGTCAACATTGGCCGCAACGGTGAGCGCACCCGTCAGGAGCGCCGCCGCGCCCACGAGGAGCGGGAGGCCCGCCGCCGGGAAAAGACCATCGTGCTGGATACCGCGCGCAGGGCGCGGACCGAATCATAAGGAGGAACCAAGATGCGTGTTCTGATCGCTGCCGGCGGCACAGCCGGCCATATCAACCCCGCACTGGCCATTGCCGGTGCATTGAAAAAAGCAGACCCGACGGCCGAGATCCATTTTGCCGGCCGCAAAGAGGGGATGGAGTACCGTCTGGTGACCCAGGCGGGCTATCCCTTCCACCACATCGAGATCACAGGCTTCCAGCGGAAGCTCTCGCTGCACAACATCAAGCGGAACCTCATCACGCTGTGGAATCTGGCCCTCTCCGGCCCCACGGCCCGGAAGATGATGCAGGAGGTGCAGCCCGATCTGGTCATCGGCTGCGGCGGCTATGTGTCCGGCCCGGTGGTGCGCTGCGCCGCCAAAATGGGCATCAAGACCGCCCTGCATGAGCAGAACGCCTTCCCCGGCGTGACCAACAAGCTGTTGGCCCCGGATGTGGACATCGTGTTCGCCGCTGTGCCCGCTGCCGTGGAAAAGCTGGGTGCCCCCGAAAAGACCCGCGTGGTGGGCAACCCCGTGCGGCCGGAGGTGTTCGCCCAGGCCGGGAACCGCGACGCCATTCGCGCCGAACTGGGTGCAGGGGACCGCACGGTCATCCTGTCGTTCGGCGGCAGTCTGGGAGCACGGCGGGTCAATGAGGTCGTGGCCGACCTCTGCGCCTGGGAGCAGAAAAATCAGAAGCCGGTGCTGCACCTGCATGCCACCGGCCAGTACGGCGTGGAGCTGTTCCAGAACCTCGAAAAAGAGAAGGGGTTTGCCCCCGGCGACAGCCTTGTCGTGAAGGAATACATCAACAACATGCCGGAGCTGCTGGCTGCGGCAGACCTCGTCATCAGCCGCGCCGGTGCCCTGACGCTGGCCGAGTTGGAGGCTGTGGGCCGCGCTGCGATCCTCATCCCCAGCCCCAATGTGGCCGAGAACCACCAGTATTACAACGCCATGGAGCTGCAAAAAGCCGGGGCTGCGGTGGTCATTGAGGAAAAAGACCTGACCGGCGAAGCATTCGTGGCCACCGTGGCCGACCTGCTGGCCGAGCCGGGCAAGCTGGCGCAGATGGGCCAGAACGCCCGGAAGCTCTCGGTGGACGACAGCCTGGACCGCATCGCCAATGCCCTGCTCCGGCTGGTCAAGACCCCGTAACAGAACGTGAAATCCAAAGGAAAGGAGGTGCGGCCCAATGGCAGACCGACCCCAGAACCGGAAAAAGAATGGGAAGCGCCGCCCGGTCTACGATCAGGCGCGGGACATCCGGCCCAGCCGCCCGGCGGACCGGAGCAATGTGGGATACCCCAGCTCCACGACGCCCGGCAGACACCCGGTGACCAACCCGAACTATGACCCCGATGCGCCCCGGCCCAGCCGCTATGCGGCGCGGGATACCGGCTCCGGCAGCTATCCGGACAACAGCATCCAGTTTCCCACCGGAGGCCGCCCCGTCCAGAAGCAGAACCCCTCCCGGAACCGGGCACCCAATGCGCCGCGCCAGAACCAGCGGAGAATGAGCGCGCCGCAGAGCCAGCGGCCCCGCAATGGGAAGGCCCGGCCGCAGAACCCGAACGTCCGGCGTCCGGCCAGCAGCCAGCGGCTCCGCCCTACGCAGGCGAACCTGCGGGACCCCGCCCGCCGGGAAGGAAAAAAGAAACGGAAGATGACCCGCAAGGCCCTCCGACGCCGCAGAGCCATCCAGCGCCTGACCGCGCTGGCCATGCTGCTCTGCGTCATCGCGGCAGGCATCTATTTGACGGTCACCATGCTGTTTAAGATCAACACCATTGAGGTGCGGACGGCGGACGGCGTGGTGAGCGAAGCGGGCGGCTACTCCAGCGAGCAGATCCTGCAGGCGCTGGGTGTCCAGAAAGAAGAGAACATCTTCAGCTTTGACCCCGCTGCCAAAGCCGCTGCGCTGGAAAAGGTCTTCCCCATGCTGGAGGACATCCGGGTGGAGCGGGACTACCCCAGTACCGTGGTCGTGCGGGTGGCGGAAGCCCAGCCCGCCTACGCCATGCAGACGGCAAAGGGCTGGCTGACCCTCTCGGCCGGTCTGAAGATCCTGGCGGCAGACTCCGCCCAGCCCACCGGCCTGCCTACGCTGTACGGCGGCGAGCCGATCTTCTCGGACCCCGGCGAGCAGCTGTGCTTCGAGGAGGAAACACCGGCAGACAGCAGCACCGCTTCGGAGAGTGCCTCCGACCCGGCCAGCGCCTCCGCTGCCGTGGAAGAGGAGGCGGGCGATAAGCGTCTGGAGGCTCTCAGCACCCTGCTGACGGCGCTGGATACCGCCGGGATGCGCGGGGATGTCACCCGCATCGAGTTTGCCGACCCGGAGGAGATGGCGTTCCTGTATCAGGACCGCATCAGCGTCCGGCTGGGCACCCTGAACGAACTGGACTACAAGCTCAAGCTGGCCCGGCATGTGCTGCTCAATGAGGACGGCAAGGGCTGTGCGGCCACCGACACCGGTACGCTGGACTTCACCCATATCAGCATGTCCAGCACCCGCAAATTCACCTTTGCACAGGGCGAGCCGGAGCTGCCGTCCGGCTATGTCGTGCCGGAGCCGACGACACCGGAGGAAGCCCCGGCAGAGGAAACGGCGGACAGCACCGCAGAGGGTGCCGCCGATGAAGCAGCGCCCCCGGCGGACGCCGCTGCACAGCCTGCGGACAATGCCCAGGCTCCGACCACAGAGACAGACCCGGCCCCCGCCGCACAGGATACGGCAGGCACCGGGGCTGCAAACTGAAAAAAGCGAGGTTCATGTATGAAACTGGAACAATTGATGGAAGGCGTCCCCTTTGACCTTGTGCAGGGCAGTCTGGAGACCGAAGTGACCGATATCATCTACGACAGCCGCAAGGCAGCCGAGGGCATGGCCTTCGTCTGCATCGTGGGCACCCAGCGTGACAGCCACGACTTCGCGGCCGACTGCGCCGCCAAAGGCGTGAGCGTACTGGTCATCCAGCATGACATCGACCTGTCTGCCATGCCGGACGTGACCGTTGTGAAGGTGGAGAACAGCCGCTATGCCATGGCGCTGATGAGCTGCAACCTCTTCGGCAACCCGGCCCGGCAGATGACCGTGATCGGCGTCACCGGCACCAAGGGCAAGACCACCACCACCCACATGATCAAGAGCGTGCTGGAAGCCGCCGGCAAAAAGGTGGGCATGATCGGCACCAACGGCATCTATTTCATGGGACGCCATCAGGAGACCGCAAACACCACCCCCGAAAGCTACGAGCTGCAAAAGACCTTCCGCCAGTTCGTGGATGCAGGCTGTGATGTGGCGCTGATGGAAGTGTCCAGCCAGGGCCTGATGATGGACCGCGTGGCGGGCATCCACTACGACGTCGGCGTCTTCACGAACCTTTCGCCGGACCACATCGGCCCCGGCGAGCACAAGACCTTTGAGGAGTACCGCAGCTGGAAGGGCCAGCTGTTCAAGCGGTGCGACGTCGGCGTCGTGAACATCGACGACGAGAACACCGAGGCCCTGCTGGAAGGCCACACCTGCAAGCTGGTGACCTATGGCCGCAGCAAGAAGGCCGACTACCGCGCCGAGGGCTGCGAGCTGCTGCGCACCCACGATTTTCTGGGGGTGGCCTTCCACGTCTCCGGCAGGGACGACATGGACGTCCGGGTGAATATGCCCGGTGAGTTCAGCGTATACAACGCGCTGGCCGCGCTGGCCGTGGGCAAGGTGCTGGGCCTGCCCGATGCCGCCATCCACGAGGGTCTGGGCAAGTGCGTCGTCAAGGGCCGCGTGGAGCTGGTGCCCATCAGCAAAAAGTTCACTATCCTGCTGGATTACGCCCACAACGAGGTCTCCACCGAGAGCCTGCTCACCACCCTGCGGGCCTACAAGCCGCACCGGCTGGTAGTGGTGTTCGGCTGCGGCGGCAACCGCTCCAAGCTGCGCCGCTACGGCATGGGCGAGACCTGCGCCAAAATGGCCGATTTCTCCATCCTCACCGAGGACAACAACCGCTTCGAAAAGGTCGAGGACATCCTCGCCGATATCCGGGTGGGCATGAACAAGGGCAACCCGGACGCAAAATTCGTGGAGATCCCCGACCGGCTGGATGCACTGCATTACGCCGTAGACCACGCCCAGGAGGGCGACCTGATCGCCGTCATCGGCAAGGGCCACGAGACCTACCGCGACCGGATGGGCGTCAAGACCCCGTTCCTGGAGCGGGAACTGCTGGAAGAATACGCCCAGCAGATCGGGCTGGAATAAGCAGACATAAAAAATACGGAGCATCGCCGCAGCGATGCTCCGTATTTTTATGCTCAGTTCTCGGCCAGGTTGCCGGTGTAGAGCTGGTAATACTTGCCCTTCTTGGCGATCAGCTCGTCATGGCTGCCGCGCTCGATGATGCGGCCCTGCTCCAGAACCACGATGCAGTCTGCATTGCGGACGGTGGACAGGCGGTGAGCGATGACGAAGGAGGTGCGGCCATACATCAGGCCGTCCATGCCGCGCTGGACCAGTGCCTCGGTGCGGGTGTCGATGGAGGAGGTGGCCTCGTCCAGAATCAGCACCGGCGGGTCTGCGACCGCCGCGCGGGCGATGGCCAGCAGCTGACGCTGGCCCTGCGAGAGGTTGGCGCCGTCGTTGGTCAGCATGGTGTTGTAGCCATCGGGCAGGCGCTTGATGAAGCCATCGGCGTTGGCCAGACGGGCAGCGGCGATGCACTCTTCATCGCTGGCTTCCAGACGGCCGTAGCGGATGTTCTCCATGACCGTGCCGGTGAACAGGTGGGTGTCCTGCAGCACGATGCCGAGAGAGCGGCGGAGGTCGTCCTTTTTGATCTTGGAGATGTTGATGCCGTCGTAGCGGATCTTGCCATCCGAGATGTCGTAGAAGCGGTTGATGAGGTTGGTGATGGTCGTCTTGCCGGCACCGGTGGAGCCGACGAAAGCGATCTTCTGGCCGGGGCGGCCATAGAGGTTGATGTCATGGAGGACGGTCTTCTCCGGCACATAGCCGAAATCGACATCGGTGAAGGTGATGTCGCCTGCCAGCTTGTGGTAGGTGGTGGTGCCGTCGTGGTGGGGGTGCTTCCAGGCCCAGAGGCCGGTGCGGTCGGTGGTCTCGACCAGCTGGTCGTTCGCATCGTATTTGGCGTTGACGAGGGTGACGTAGCCCTCATCGGTCTCGCTGGTCTCGTCCATCATCTTGAAGATGCGCTCGGCACCGGCCAGAGCCATGATGATGCTGTTGGCCTGCATAGACACCTGGCTGATGGGCATGTTGAAGCTCTTGTTCAGGGAGAGGAAGGCCATGACGGTGCCCAGCGTCATGCCGCCGACATTGCCGACGGCCATGGCAGCGCCCACCAGAGCGCAGACCGCGTAGCTGATGTTGCCCAGCTGCGCCGTGACGGGCATGATGATGTTGGCGTAGCCGTTGGCCTGCTTGGCACTGTCCTTCAGCTTGTCGTTCAGCGCACGGAAGCCATCCAGCGTCTTCTGCTCGTGGGTGAAGACCTTGACGACCTTCTGGCCCTCCATCATCTCTTCAATGTAGCCGTTCACCTTGCCCAGGTCTTTCTGCTGGGCGATGAAGTATTTGCCGCTCATGGAGGTGATCTTCTTGGTGCAGAAGAGCATCAGGGCCACCATGCACAGGGTCACGATCGTGAGCTGCCAGCTCATCAGCACCATGCTGGTGAGGACGGAAACGATGGTAATGGCGCTGGACGTTAGCTGCGGGATGCTCTGGCTGAGCATCTGGCGCAGGGTATCGACGTCGTTGGTGTACACGGACATGATGTCGCCGTGGGGGTGCTGGTCAAAATACCGGATGGGCAGACTCTCCATGTGGGTGAAGAGCTTGGTGCGCAGGTTGCGCAGGGTGCCCTGGGTCACGTTGACCATGATGCGGGAATTGAGCCACGCGGCCAGAACGCCGACGGCGTAAACGCAGCCGATGCGGCCCAGTGCTGCGGCCAGCGGGCCGAAATCGGGGGTGGCCTGCTGGGTCATGGGCACGATGTAATCATCAATGAGGGTCTTGAGGAAGAGGCTGGCTTGCACATTGGCCAGCGCGCTGACCACGATGCACACCAGAACGAAGATGCAGTGGGGCAGATAGTGCTGGAACACTTCGTCCATGATCCGCTTGAGCAGCAGACCCGGATTTTCGACCTTGGGCCGGGGCTGGCCTGCGCCGCGCGGGCCGGGGCCGCGAACTTCTTTCACCTGTGCCATTACTGCTCACCTCCCTGTTTGTCGAAGTCGCCGCTGCTCTGGGTCTGGCTGTTGTAGACTTCCTGATAGATGGTATTGGTCTTCAGCAGCTCCTCGTGGGTGCCCAGGCCGTTGATCTGGCCGTTGTCCAGCACCAGGATGCGGTCGGCATCCTGCACGGAGGAGATGCGCTGTGCGATGATGATCTTGGTGGTGCCGGGGATCTCTTCCCGGAACGCCTTGCGGATCTTGGCGTCGGTGGCGGTATCCACGGCGCTGGTAGAGTCGTCCAGGATCAGCACCTTGGGCTTGCGCAGCAGGGCGCGGGCGATGGTCAGGCGCTGCTTCTGGCCGCCGGAAACGTTCGAGCCGCCCTGCTCGATCCAGGTATTGTACTTGTCGGGGAAGCGCTCGATGAATTCATCGGCGCAGGCCAGCTTGGCCACCCGGATGCACTCTTCTTCGCTGGCGTTCTCATCGCCCCAGCGCAGGTTGTCGAGGATGGTGCCGGAGAACAGGACGTTCTTTTGCAGCACCATCGAGACCTCGCGGCGGAGCACATTGAGATTGTAGTCGCGGACATCCACGCCGCCGACCTTGACCGAGCCGGTCTCCGGGTCGTACAGGCGGGGGATGAGCTGCACCAGGCTGGATTTTGCGCTGCCGGTGCCGCCGATGATGCCCAGCGTCTCGCCGGGCCGGATGGTGAAGGTGATGTCGTTCAGGACAGGCTGGCCGGAACCATGCTTGTACTTGAAGGTGACATGGTCGAAGGCAATGCTGCCGTCGGCCACGGTGTCCACCGGGACCTTGGGGGCGGGCAGGTCGGTGGTCTCGTCCAGCACTTCCACGATGCGGCGGGCAGAGGAAGCGGACATGGAGATCATGACGAAGGCCATGCTCAGCATCATCAGGGCCATCAGGATGTTCATGATGTAGCCGAACAGGGCGTTCAGCTGGCCGGTGGTGATAGCACCGTTCAGCACATAGTGGGCACCAAACCAGCTCAGGGCGATGTTGCAGCCGTAGACGGAGATCAGCATGGCGGGGTTGTTGAAGCTCAGGCGGCTCTCGGCGCTGACGAACTGCTTGTACAGGCTCTCGCAGGCGGTGGTGTATTTCTCATTCTCGAAGTGCTCGCGGACGAAGCTCTTGACCACGCGGATGGCGGAGATGTTCTCCTGCACCGAAGCGTTCAGGTTGTCGTAGTTCTTGAACACGCGGTCAAAGATCTTGAAGGTGGGGATCATGATGGAGGCCAGCACCGCCACCAGGAAGACGATGGCCACCACGAACACCAGCGACAGGGTGCCGCTGATGGCGGAAGCCATGAGAAGCGCGAAGACCAGATGCACCGGGGCGCGCACGCACATGCGCTCGATCATCTGGAAGGCGTTCTGCACGTTGGTCACGTCGGTGGTCATGCGGGTGACCAGACCGGCCGTGGAGTATTTGTCGATGTTGGAGAAGGAAAAATGCTGGATGTTCTCATACATCGCGTCGCGCAGGTTGCCGGCAAGGCCGGTGGAAGCCTCGGCGGCAAATTTGCCGGCCAGCACACCCAGCAGCAGCGCAATGGCGGCCACCAGGAAGGTGAGCAGACCGTATTTGATGACGGCGTTCATGTCGCCCTTTTCAATGCCCTGGTCGATGATAAAGGCCATGATGGTGGGCAGCAGAACGTCCATGACCGCTTCCAATGCGGAAATGATCGGTGTCAGGATCGCGGCGCGTTTGTACTCGCCCAGATGTGACACTAATTTTTTGATCATCTGGTAATCCTCCTGTTTTTTGCTTTTTTGTTTGACAAAGAACAATTCTATACAAAACAATTTAATTGTCAATGCGTTTTTGCAAAGTTCCGAAAAAAGTCATGAAACTCTCAAAAATCGTACGATTCGCGGGGTCACTGCAGGCCCTTGCGCAGCTTGTTCAGCAGGCGGAGCAGCTCGGCGTTCTCCTCCGGGGTGAGCAGGCTCTCCACAAATTCGTCGGTCTGGTGCAGGGCCTGCATGGTCTTTTCACGGATGCAGGCTCCCTTTTCGGTCAGCACCAGGCGCTTGAGCCGGGCGTCCTGCGGTACGCTCTGGCGCTCGATGTAGCCTTTGCGCTCCATGAGCTGCAAAATGTTGGTCACAGTGGAGCGGGTGATGGAGAATTCCCGCTCGATGTCCCGCTGGTAGACGGGTTCGTCCCTGTGCCAGAACAGGTAGCTCAGGATCCACTCGTGCATCGGGGTCACGTCCTCGACCTCATTTTCGCGGTGGAACTGGTTGATCTTGCGGAAGATCAGGTTGTTGACCCGGCGCATCTGCGCCGGGATGACCTGCGGCGGCTCCCAGGGGGGCGTCACCGGCGGGCAGCTGGAGTTGATTTTGTCACACATGATGGTTCGTCCTTTGAATTGTTGGATGGATGATTGTTTTGAATAAAACTGTTTGATACGATACCATTCTAACCCTCGCATCCCGGAATGTCAAGAGCGTTTATAAAAAATAAACCCCTCTCCGTCTCGCCGTGCGCCAGCGCTTCCAAAGGGGGAGCTGCATGGCAAGGCAAGAGCGGAGAGGGGTTCCGTTACGTTTCAGCCTGTGCTTTTTCGATCCATTCGCGGATGACGTCGGGGCGGTCGGTGACAAAGCAGTCCGGGCCGAGAGGCACCAGAGAACGGACGACATCCTCGGTGTTGACGGTCCAGAACGCGGCCTTGCAGCCGGCGTCGTGGAGCTGGTTGACCACCTCCGGGTTGGCGAAGGCGGTGTGGTACTCGCAGCTGACTAGCTCCACCGGGAAACCCAGCGTCCGGACATAGGCGGCGGGGTCTGCCTGCGCAGACAGGGTGGCGAGGATCTGCCGGACCGACATCTGCGGGTAAAGAGCCGCGATGAGGGTCAGCTTGTCCGAAATCACACTGGAGACCATGCCCACCTGTTTTTTCAGGGCGGGGCAGTTCTCCTCGTCCAGCGGCTCGTCCATGCTGTTGACAAGGCCCAGGTCCTGCCAGATCACCGGCGGCGGGAGCATCATGCTGAGCAGGTCGCCCAGGGTCAGGACGCCGATGCGCAGTTCCGGCATCAGCGCCTTGGCCTGCTGAAGCAGGTCGTGACGGAACGAGACGAGGAGCAGCCGGTCTGCGATGCCGGAAGCACGGATGCAGTCCACGACATGGGGCACAAAGTCCGGGTCTGGGAGGATGGGGGCCTTCAGTTCCAGCTGGACGGTGCAGCCCTCCATCTCTTTGCAGCAGGCCAGCGCTTCGTCCAGAGTGGCCAGTCTCTCGGTGGTGAGGCTGACGCCGTTCCATTTGGTCAGGTCGATGGAGCGCAGTTCACCGACGGTCAGGTCGTAGATCTTGGCCGAAAGCTCGGTGCCGATGTCGATGAGGTAGTCATGGTGGATGATGAGGCCATGGTCGCGGGTCTGCTGGACGTCCATCTCAACGCCGTCGGCACCGAGGTCGATGGCGTTGCGGAAGGCAGACAGGGTGTTTTCGGGGGCAAGATAGGTGGACCCGCGGTGTGCAATGATCTCAGGCAAGGTCTTCACCATCGGTCGCAATGACCTTTTTATACCAGTAGAAGCTGTCCTTCCGGCTGCGGGTCAGGGTGCCGTTTCCGGCGTTGTCCTTGTCTACATAAATGAAGCCGTAGCGCTTCTTCATCTCACCGGTGGAGGCGGAGACAAGGTCGATGGGGCCCCAGGTGGTGTAGCCCAGCAGGGGCAGGCCGTCCTCGTTGATGGCCTTTTCCATCTGCTCGATGTGGGCGCGCAGATAGTCGATGCGGTAGCTGTCGTGGATGGAACCGTCCGGCTCCACCGTGTCCACCGCGCCCAGACCGTTCTCCACGATGAACAGCGGCTTCTGGTAGCGGTCGTAGAGGGCGTTCATGGTGATGCGCAGGCCCACCGGGTCGATGGGCCAGCCCCACGCACTGGCCTTGAGGTAGGGGTTTCGGGTCGCCGCGCCGAGGGCGTTGCCGTCGGCCTGCTCCAACAGCTCCGGGTCCACCGTGATGCAGCGGCTGGAATAGTAACTGAAGGAGATGAAGTCCACGGTGCCCTCGCGCAGGGTCTGGTCATCGTCCGGCTCGGTGCGCAGCTGGATGCCGGCCCGCTCCATCCGCTTTTTGGCCCAGACCGGGTAGGCACCGCGGGACTGGACGTCGATGAAGAAGTAATTGTCGCGGTCGGCTTCGGCAGCGGCCTGCACATCCGCCGGGGCGCAGGTGCGGGGGTAGAACTCGCCTGCGGCCAGCATACAGCCCACCATGCAGCCGGGCATGATCTCGTGCGCCAGCTGGACGGCCTTGGCGCTGGCCACCAGCTCGTGATGAGCGGCCTGATACTTGGCCTGTTCGACGTTCTCGCCGGGCTCAAACAGCAGCCCCGCCCCCATGAAGGGCATGTGCAGCAGCATGTTGATCTCGTTGAAGGTCAGCCAGTATTTTACCTTATCTTTATAGCGGCGGAAGATGATGTCGCAGTAGTGGACGTAGGCATCCACCATCCGGCGGTCTTTCCAGCCGCCATACTTCTGAATGAGCGCGATGGGCGCATCGAAGTGGCAGATGGTGACCAGCGGTTCGATGCCGTACTTGCGGCACTCATCGAACAGCGCATCGTAGAAGGCCAGCCCCTCTTCGTTGGGCTCTGCATCGTCGCCGTGGGGCAGGATGCGGGTCCACGCGATGGACAGACGGTAGCACCGGAAGCCCATCTCAGCGAAGAGGGCGATGTCCTCCTTGAAGTGGTGGTACATGTCGATGGCTTCGTGCGAGGGGTAGTAGTGCTGGTCATCGCATTCCAGCATCTTCAGCTTGCCGAACATTACCGGGAAGCGGTCCTCGCCAAAGGGAACGACATCCACATTGGCCAGCCCGCGCCCGCCTTCGTTATAGGCACCCTCGCACTGGTTGGCGGCGGTGGCACCGCCCCATAAAAAGTCTTTCGGAAATTTGCCCATGAAAAAATACCTCCTGCTCAAAAATTCTGCTGCCTTCATTTTATCATGTTCCGGGAGGGCATTCAAGGACGAAAGTATGACTATTTCCGTCATTTTGACGAAAATCGAGCGCGATTTTTTGCAGTTTTCACGAGAAAATCTGAAAAACCGGGAGATTTTCCTTCCATTCTGTTTCTTCCCAACGGACAGAAAATATGATAGACTGAATACGTAAGAAAAAGCCGTTCGGACTGTCCGCACAGGGGAATGGCTCCTTTGTACAACCTCTCTGTCGCTTACGCGACATCCGCGCCCCTTCTGGCACTATCGTGCCACCTCCCCCGGCCGGGGGAGTCTTTCCTGGTAGGGGAGACTCTGGCGAAACCAGAAACTCTGCAAGGACTGCCAAGGGCTCCCCTACAAGGGGAGCTGGCAATGCGTAGCATTGACTGAGAGGTTGTAGGAAGGAAACAGTAGAACATCGAAATAAGGAAAATGGAGTGTTTTGCGATGAAGGAGTTCCAGCCTATCAAAGAAGGAAAGGTCCGCGAGATCTATGACAACGGCGACAGCCTGATCATGGTCGCAACGGATCGCATTTCCGCATTCGACGTGATCCTGAAAAATAAAGTGACCAACAAGGGCAAGGTGCTGACCCAGATGAGCAAGTTCTGGTTCGACTACACCCGCGATGTGCTGCCCAACCACATGCTGAGCGTGGACACGAAGGATATGCCGGAGTTCTTCCAGCAGCCCCAGTTCGAGGGCAAGTGCATGAAGTGCCGCAAGCTGACCATGCTGCCCATCGAGTGCATCGTGCGCGGCTACATCACCGGCAGCGGCTGGGCCAGCTACCAGAAGACCGGCAAGGTCTGCGGCATCCAGCTGCCGGAGGGCCTGCAGGAGTCTGAGAAGCTGCCGGAGCCTATCTACACCCCCTCCACCAAAGCGGAGATCGGCGACCACGACGAGAACATCTCCTACGAGCAGAGCATCACCGTGCTGGAAAAGAAGTTCCCCGGCCACGGTGAAGAGTACGCCACTAAGCTGCGGGACTATACCATCGCGCTGTACAAGAAGTGCGCAGAATACGCCCTGAGCCGCGGCATCATCATCGCCGACACCAAGTTTGAGTTCGGTCTGGACGAGAACGGCAATGTCGTTCTGGGCGACGAGATGCTGACCCCCGATTCCTCCCGCTTCTGGCCGCTGGAAGGCTATGAGGCAGGCCACGGCCAGCCCTCTTTTGACAAGCAGTTCGTCCGCAACTGGCTCAAGGCCAACCCGGACAGTAACTACGACCTGCCCCAGGACGTCATCGACAAGACCATCGAGAAATACCTCGAAGCCTATGAGATGCTGACGGGCAAGAAGCTCTGATCGCTGACATTCGATCAAATATTAGAACGGTGCCCTGCTTTTTCGGCAGGGCACTTTTCATTTGCAAACTTTTTGTGAATTTCCGTGGAGCAGGGGCCTGCGCTCTTGACATCACAGGGGGTTTGGAATATAATTTTAGCAGTCGAACAGATAGAGTGCTAAAAACGAAATAGCATATCGAATGAACGACTGCTAAATCAACATCCGGTACGAATGGAGGTCGATTCTATGAATACCAATCAATATACCCAGAAGACGCTGGAAGCGCTGCAGGCTGCTCAGCAGCTGGCCGTGGAGTATCAGCACAATGCACTGGAGCCGGAACACCTGCTGCATGCACTGGCGTCGCAGGAGCAGGGGCTCATCCCGCAGCTGCTCCAGAAGCTGAACGTAGACCCCGGCAGCTTTGCCGCCGCAGTGGCCGAAAAGCTCTCGGCACTGCCCCGTGTGTCCGGCTCCGGCCGTGACCCGGACAAGGTCTATATCTCGCAGGCCACCGATAAGGTCCTGAGCGCTGCTGCCCGCGAGGCCAAGGCGATGAAGGACGAATATGTCAGTGTCGAGCATGTGTTCCTCGGCCTGCTGGACGAGCAGACCCAGAACACCGCAGACCTGTTCCGCGCGTTCAACATCCGGAAGGATGCCTTCTTACAGCAGCTGACGGCTGTGCGCGGCAACCAGCGCGTGACCAATGATAACCCGGAGGACACCTACAACGCCCTGCAAAAATACGGTCAGGATCTGGTAGACCTGGCCCGCAAGCAGAAGCTGGACCCCGTCATCGGGCGGGATCAGGAGATCCGCAACGTCATCCGCATCCTGTCCCGTAAGACGAAGAACAACCCCTGTCTGATCGGTGAGCCGGGCGTCGGCAAGACGGCCATCGCTGAGGGTCTGGCCGAACGGATCGTGCGCGGCGATGTGCCCGAAAACCTGAAAGACCGCACCGTGTTCAGCCTGGATATGGGCGCTCTGGTGGCCGGTGCAAAGTACCGCGGCGAGTTCGAGGAGCGCCTGAAGAGCGTTCTGAACGAGGTGAAGAAGAGCGAGGGCAAGATCATCCTCTTCATTGATGAGCTGCACACCATCGTCGGTGCAGGCAAGACCGACGGTGCCATGGATGCGGGCAACCTGCTCAAACCTATGCTGGCCCGCGGCGAGCTGCACTGCATCGGTGCGACGACGCTGGACGAGTACCGCCAGTATATCGAGAAGGACCCCGCACTGGAACGCCGGTTCCAGCCGGTGCAGGTGGACGAACCGACCGTTGAGGACACCATCTCCATCCTGCGCGGCCTGAAGGAACGGTACGAAGTCTTCCACGGCGTCAAGATCAGCGACAACGCACTGATCGCCGCCGCCACCCTGTCCGACCGCTATATCACCGATCGGTTCCTGCCGGATAAGGCCATCGACCTGGTGGATGAAGCCTGCGCCATGATCAAGACCGAGATGGACAGTATGCCCAGCGAGATGGATGATCTGGCCCACCGCATCACCCAGCTGCAGATCGAGCAGGTCAGCCTGAAAAAGGAGACCGATGCGCTCAGCCAGAGCCGTCTGCGCGACCTGGAAAAAGAACTGGCCGAATTGCAGGACAAATTCCGCAGCATGAAGGCAAAGTGGGAGAACGAGAAGAACGCCATCGGCAAGGTGCAGACCCTGCGTGAGCAGATCGAGCAGACCAATGCCGCCATTGAGAAGGCGCAGCGCGAGTATGACCTGAACAAGGCTGCGGAGCTGAAGTACGGCAGACTGCCCGAATTGCAGAAACAGCTGGAAGCCGAAGAGAAGCTGGCCAACGAGAAGAAGGAGGACAGCCTCCTGCGCGACCGCGTGACCGACGAGGAGATCGCCCGCATCGTGGCCCGCTGGACCGGCATCCCGGTCGAGAAGCTGGTGGAAGGCGAGCGCGAGAAGCTGCTGCATCTGGACGATGTGCTCCATAAGCGGGTCATCGGCCAGGATGAGGCTGTCACCAAGGTCAGCGAAGCCATCCTGCGCAGCCGCGCCGGCATCGCCAACCCGAACCGCCCCATCGGCAGCTTCCTCTTCCTCGGCCCCACCGGCGTCGGCAAGACCGAGCTGGCCAAGGCGCTGGCACAGGCATTGTTCGACGATGAGCGGAACATGGTCCGTATCGACATGACGGAGTATATGGAGAAATTCAGCGTCAGCCGCCTGATCGGCGCGCCTCCGGGATACGTCGGTTACGAAGAGGGCGGTCAGCTGACCGAGGCCGTCCGCCGCAAGCCCTACAGCGTTGTGCTGTTCGATGAGGTGGAAAAGGCCCATCCGGACGTCTTCAACATCCTGCTTCAGGTGCTGGATGATGGCCGCATCACCGACAGCCAGGGCCGCACCGTGGACTTCAAGAACACCGTCATCATCCTGACGTCCAACCTGGGCAGCGACATCATCCTGAACGATCTGGAGCGTGCCCGCGCCAGCGGTTCCAACGAGCTGAGCCCGGAGGCTCGCCAGCAGATCGACGCGCTGCTCAAGTCGAAGTTCCGCCCGGAGTTCCTGAACCGTCTGGACGAGATCGTCTACTACAAGAGCCTGACCAAGGATGAGATGCGCAGCATCGTGGACCTGCAGCTCGACGACCTGCGCCGCCGCATGGACGAGGGCAAGCATCTGAAACTGGATGTGACCACCGCCGCCAAGGACTTCATCATCGACTCTGCCTACGACAGCGTCTATGGTGCACGGCCCATCAAGCGGTTCATCCAGAGCCGGGTCGAGACCCTCATCGCCAAGGCCATCATCCGGGGCGACTACGCTGAGGGTACCACTTTGACGGTGGATTACGACGGCAGCGCCCTGATCCTGCGATAAATCACGTTGATTTTACCAGTTCTGTACCTTCGTGTGAGCAGTAACACTTGCGCGGGGGTGCAGAATATGATATGATAAGCGTTGAACAAAGTGCTTTTCATCGTCGAGAGCAACGGTGAAAAGCATTTTTTAATATTCAGAACCTCTCAGGCATTGCGAAGCAATGCCTGAGAGGTTCACGACAACATAGGAGTGTGATTTTCCTTTATTATGGACGATGGCAGTATGACGCTTTGGGTAGCGCTGGTGGTATTGGTGGCGTTCTCCGCCTTTTTCTCCGCATCCGAGACCGCATTTTCTTCTCTGAATCAGATCCGCCTGAAAAGCCGGGCCGACGATGGCGACCGCACGGCCGCCCGTGTGCTGGCAATGGCAGAAAAATACGATAAGCTCCTGTCCACCATTCTGGTGGGCAACAACATCGTAAACATTGCCGCAGCCTCGATCGGTACTATCATTTTCACTCAGATGCTGGGTGCAGAGCGGGGCGCTACGGTCTCCACCATCGTGTTGACCATCGTGGTGCTGATCTTCGGCGAGGTGAGCCCCAAGAGCCTGGCCAAGGAGATGCCGGAAACGGTAGCCACCGCAGTTGCGCCGGCACTCGGCCTGCTGATGGTGGTGTTTACCCCGCTGACATGGCTGTTCAGCCAGTGGAAACGGCTGCTGAACCATTTTGTTCACAGCAGCGAGAGCGACACCATCACCGAGGGCGAGCTGATGACCATGGTCAGCGAGGCTGAGAACGACGGTGAGCTGACCGACCGCGAGAGTGAGCTGATCCGCAGCGCCATCGAGTTCGATGACGTGGAGGTGGAAGAGATCCTGACCCCCCGTGTGGATGTGGTGGCGGTGGCGGATGATATCCCGCTGGAGGAACTGGCGCAGACCTTTGCGGAGTCCGGTTACTCCCGCCTGCCGGTCTATCATGGCACCATCGACAACATCATCGGTGTCGTCCATGAAAAGGACTTCTACATTGCCCGCCTGAAAAAGGAAACGAAGATCGACGATCTGGTGGCCCCCACCCTGTATACCACCGGCTCCACGCAGATCTCGCAGCTGCTGCGCATCCTGCGGGAGCAGCATCACCACATGGCGGTCGTCGTGGATGAATACGGCGGCACCGAGGGCATCATCACGCTGGAAGATATCCTCGAAGAGCTGGTGGGTGAGATCTGGGATGAGCACGACGAGGAGACGGAGGACTTCCGCAAGCAGTCGGACGGCAGCTGGCTGGTGGCCGGTTCCGCCAGCGTGGATGACCTGTTTGAAACGTTGGAGCTGCCCGAAGATGAGGACATCGACTCCAACACCGTGAACGGCCTCGTGCAGGAAAAGACCTGCCATCTGCCCAAGGTGGGCGACCACTTCACCCTCGGCGAGTACGACGGCGTCGTGACCCGCACGGCCCGCCGCCGCGTTACCGAGGTCCGCCTCACGCCCGCAGAGCCTGTGGACGCCGAGGAAAAGGACGACGAAAAGGAAAAACGATTTCCCCGGCTTTCCGCGCGGGAGAACCGCTGACGCATCCGCAGAAAAGACCCCCGGCCTTGCATGAAATTGCAGGGCCGGGGGTCTTTGTTATCGGTCTCTTTCCTGTGCCAGCTCGATGAAGGCTTTCATCTGCGGGGTCAGCCATTTGTCGCGGTGGTAGAAGAGCTGCCGCCGCATGGTCACGGTGCAGTCCGGCACGAGCAGACGGGCCAGTGTCCCGGCGGCGAGGGCGTCCCGGACGATGTACTCCGGCAGGAACGAGAGCCCCATGCCGCGCTCGACCATCTGGCAGAGCAGGGCGGCACTGCCCAGTTCGAGATAGGGTTTGACGGCCAGCTGGTGGGCGGCAAAGGTCTGGTCCAGCGCGTCGCGGTAGCTCATGCCCCGCTCGGTCAGCAAAAATTCCTGGCGGGCCAGCTCTTCCAGAGACACGCGCTTCTGCGCGGCCAGCGGGTGCCCGGTGGGGGCCACGAAGCAGATGGCTTCCGGCACATCCAGCGCCAGCACAAGGTTGGGCTGGACCAGCGGCTCATCCAGTGTATAGGCCAGATCGACCTGATTCGTGCCCAGCCATTGCAGCATCTCGTCCGAAGTGGCCGTGCAGAGCACAAGCTCCACCTGCGGGCAGAGTGCGTGATAGCGCTGCAGCAGACCTGGCAGGAATGCGCTGCACAGCGAGTCCGCCAGTGCGACCCGCAGGGTGCCGCGGACCTGCTGCGCCGGCTGGAGCGCGGCTCTGGCCTGCTGCGCGGTGGTCAGCAGGGTGCGGGCGTAGGACAGAAAGGTCTGGCCTGCATCGGTCAGCCGGACAGTCTTGCCCACCCGGTCGAACAGCGGGGTCTCCAACTCTGCTTCCAGCTGCGCGATCTGCGACGATACTGCCGACTGCGAATAGCCCAGCTCCCGCGCCGCGCGGGAAAAGCTGTGCAGCTCGGCAATGTGCAGGAAGGTGTTGATGGTTCGCAGTTCCATGGCGTCTCCTTTGGCTCAGCGGCGGTCGATGCCGGTGACGGTCAGTGTGCTGCCGTCCACCTGGAAGTGGACTTCCAGCCCGGCAAACTCCATGCCGTACACCCGCTCCGGGTCGTGCTGGTAGGAGGGGCGGGGGTCGTTTTCGAGCACGCCCCGCAGGCCGTCCCGCTGGTCTGCAGGGACCCTGGCCCAGAGCGTCTCCGGGCAGGCGACGTCGAGATGGTGGAACTGCGTCTGCGCCGTAAAGCCTGCGGCTGCGTCCGGGTGGCAGTCGGCATAGGGAATGTAGGGCTTGATGTCGTAGATGGGGGTGCCGTCCATCAGGTCGGCTCCCCGCACGATGAGCACCGGGCCGACTTCCGGCCGAACTTCAATGGCTTCCAGCTTCACGCTGGACAGCCCCAGCGGGTTGGGCCGGAACGGTGACCGTGTGGCGAAGACACCCATCCGGGTGTTGCCGCCCAGCCGCGGCGGCCGGACGGTGGGGGACCAGCTGTCCCGCACGGCACCCGAAAACTGCCACACCAGCCAGATGTGGCTGAAATCTTCCAGCCCGCGCACAGCGTCCGGGCTGCGGTATTCGGGCGTGAAAACGATCTCGCCCCGCAGACTGTCCACCAGCCCGCTTTGCCGCGGGATGCCGAACTTGGTGGGAAAGGCCGTGTGGATGTGTGCGATGACCTTCAGGGTCATGGCCTCGTTGGATGGTTGGTTCATAGGGGGCATCTCCTTATAAAAATGGAAAAGAGTAGTTGACAATGGGTGAATTTCGCTATATAATACAACTAAAGATTGTGAAGTGCGAGTCCTGTGGAAAACAGAAAGGAGAGTACGCATGACAGATGGCGCACAGATCGAATACTACATTTGGGACCGGAAGCTGAAGATGAACCATGTGGCACAGGTGCTTGGCATCAGCACCTCCACATTGAAGAACAAGCTCACCGGAAAAACAGATTTCAAGGTCAGCGAGGCGGACACCCTCTCCTCGCTGCTGGAGCTGACGCCGCCTCAGCGGGACCTCTGTTTTTTCTGCGGCGGCCGGAGGTGAGCGCGGATGACAAAGGAACAGCGGGAAAAGACCAAGCTCGCCCTGCGGCGCTACGGCACCCGCCAGTGGGCGGCCTGCCCGGCCAACGCAGGCTGGCGGCTGGCCATTGAGCGGACGATCGAATATTACCAGCAGGAAGACCCGCTCCGCGCCGACCTGCTGCGGCTGCGCTATCTGGAGCGCCGCACCGAGGATGACACCATCGAGCGGCTGCACATCGGCCGCAGCACCTACCAGAAGGCGCAGAGCGACCTTCTGAGCACGGTGGCAGTCTATGCCGCCCGGTTCGGTGCCCTGTGAGGCGGGCAGACAGCTGGTCATGAAACGATGAAAAAAGGCTCCCCATGCGAAACGCCGGGAGCCCTGCATTCACTGATTCTTCTTTTCCGGATGGTTACAGCGCTCATGGCAGGCAGAGCAATTTCCGCCGCAGCCTTTGCCTTCCCAGCCGTCATGCTTGGAGATCCAGATGACCGCGAGGGTAAACAACGCCGCCAGCACCAGGACGGTAACGATTCCGCGAATGGACAACAGCATCAATAAGACCTCTCTTTTGCGCCAACAGGCACAATTTTAGTATACACCTTTTTCCGCAAAAGAGCAACCGGGCAGCAGCGCAAAAAAGTTTGCCGAAATCGAAAATTGGGGCTTGCAAATCCACCAAGGCTGTGCTATAATCTTCTTGTTCCGATTCGGAGGATTAGCTCAGCTGGTTAGAGCACCTGCATCACACGCAGGGGGTCTGGGGTTCGAGTCCCTAATTCTCCACCA
>ENA-UPSY01000802-UPSY01000802.1-human-gut-metagenome-genome-assembly--contig:-NODE-802-length-36344-cov-69.964403_pt1 | contig 36344 bp, 28 predicted proteins | sample MGYA00250044_ERZ773365 | MGnify/ENA primary metagenome ERZ773365 (study PRJEB29103, sample SAMN06111932) | human gut metagenome | biome: human gut; feature: ankylosing spondylitis patient; material... | reverse complement strand
ATTAATACAACATGTAGGGCCGGGACGCATTTTAAGTTCTATATGTAGTGATTTGCATCAAAGATGTTTGCGGTTTTATTGACCCAGAACAAGGTAAAAAGGTGAGAGTACGGATGATGGGCGCTGGCGATAAATGTAAATTTATCTGGCTGGAAAATAAGCAAAAATGCCTGGCGTTCGCCACCGGCGCCAGGCATGACCTTCTCATTTCGGGAGGGCAGGGGACACCTTACGCCTGCAGCCACCATACCGCTTCGAACGGCCGCAGCGTCAGCCCGGTTGGGCGGGGCGTGGTCTCGGCATAGTTGCTGATGATCATCTTCCACTCGCCCGGGGCGTCCTCAGGCTGCCAGGCCTGCAGGTCGCGGCTCAGGTTGGCGGCGACCACCAGCGTTTGTCCCTGCCACTGACGGCGATAGCACCACAACGACGGATGGTCAGGCAGGAGATCCTGATAATCGCCCCAGGTCAGCAGCGGCAGGGTTTTACGCAGCGTAATCAGCTGCTGATAGGCATAAAACACCGAATCAGGGTCCGCCAGCGCCGCCTCGACGTTGATCTCCCGGTAGTTATCGCCAAGGCCGATCCACGGTTCGCCATCGCTAAAGCCACCGTTTTCGCCACCATGCCACGGCATCGGCGTGCGGCTGTTGTCGCGCGACTTGCTGGCAAGGATCGCCAGCAGTTCGTCCGGACTTTGCCCCTGCGCCGCACGTTCGATAAACATATTGTGGCTCTCGACGTCGCGATAATCGCCGATGCTATTGAAGTGCGGATTGGTCATGCCGATCTCTTCGCCCTGATAAATATAGGGCGTGCCCTGCATGCCGTGCAGCACCATCGCCAGCATCTTCGCCGCCGGCACCCGGTACTCGCCTTCGTCGCCAAAGCGCGAGACGATGCGCGGCTGATCGTGATTACACCAGAACAGCGCGTTCCACGCCCGGTTGTGCATCCCCTGCTGCCAGTGGCGGAACAGCGCCTTCAGCGCCACATAGTCCGGGCGGGCGAGGGTCCACTTCTCCCCACCGGGATAATCGACTTTTAAATGGTGGAAGTTAAAGGTCATCGACAGCTCGCGGCCGTCCAGCGCGGCGTACTGCTGGCAGTGTTCCAGCGAGGTGGAAGACATCTCGCCGACGGTCATCAGATGACGCGGCGTGAAGACATCGCGGCTCATCTCCTGCAGGAACTCATGCACCCGCGGGCCGTCGGTGTAGAAGCGGCGGCCATCCCCGTCCGCATCGCAGGGAAAGGCCTGATCCTTCGAGATCAGGTTGACCACGTCGAGGCGCAGGCCGTCGACGCCGCGGTCGGCCCAGAATTCGCAGACCTTTTTCAGCTCGGCGCGCACCGCCGGGTTCTCCCAGTTGAGATCCGCCTGCTCAATGGCGAACAGGTGCAGATAATACTGACCGCTGTCGGCATGCCACTGCCAGGCGTTGCCGCCAAACTTGGAGCGCCAGTTGTTCGGCAGGGCGTCCGGTTCGCCGTCGCGCCAGATATAGAACTGACGGTAGGGGCTCTCCTTATTCAGCGACTGACGGAACCACTCGTGTTCGGTCGAGGTATGGTTCAGCACCATATCCAGCACGATGCGGATCCCGCGGGCCTTCGCTTCCGCCACCAGGGCGTCAAAATCGGCCATCGTGCCGTAGGAGGGATCGATGGCGGTGTAGTTTGCCACGTCGTAGCCGTTATCCACCTGCGGTGAAACGTAGAACGGCGTCAGCCAGATGGCGTCGACCCCAAGCTTTTGCAGATAGTCGAGGCGGGAGGTGACGCCGCGCAGGTCGCCGGTGCCGCTGCCGGTGGTATCCTGAAAACTCTTCGGATAGATTTGATAAATAACGCCGTTTTGCCACCAGTGGGGGAGATGATTCATAGTACTTTCCTGCTGCAACGAGGGGCGCCAAAGGCGCCCCGAAAGAAGAAGTTAGACAATCTGCAAGGTGCCCTGACGGTACTTGCGCTGATACACCACGGTGGTGAGGATAATCGGCACCACCACCGCGATGGCCATCGCCATGGCGTACACCTGCCAGTAGCTCGGCTGGATGGAGAGGATCCCCGGCAGGCCGCCGACGCCGATGCCGTTCGCCAGCACGCCGTTCAGGCCGCACAGCAGGCCGGCGAGGCCGGAGCCGATCATCGCGCACAGCATCGGGAAGCGGTACTTCAGGTTGATACCGTACATTGCCGGCTCGGTGACCCCGAGATAGGCGGAGATCGCCGCCGGTACCGAGATTTCACGTTCATTCTGCTTGCGGCTGGCGATGATGATGCCGACCACCGCCGACGCCTGGGCAATGTTGGACAGCGCAATCAGCGGCCACACCGGGGTCCCGCCCATGCTCTGGATCATCTGCATATCGATGGCGAGGGTGGTCTGATGGACGCCGGTAATCACCAGCGGCGCGTAGAGGAAGCCAAACAGCGCGGCGCCGATCGGCGCGAAGCTGCCGGTTAACAGATGGCGCACTGCGAAGGCCACGCCGTCGCCGATCAGGCGGCCGAACGGACCGATAATGGCGTGCGCGAGGAATACCGCGAGGATCAGCGAGCAGACCGGCACAATGACCAGGTAGAGGTAGTCAGGCACAATGCGCTTGAGGCGCGTCTCGATAAAGCCTAAGGTCAGGCCCGCCAGCAGGGCCGGGATGACCTGCGCCTGGTAGCCGACTTTAGCAATGGTAAACAGGCCGAAGTTCCACACCTCCGGCACCTGCTGGCCGAGGAGATAGGCGTTCATCAGCTGCGGGGACACCAGGGTCACGCCCAGGACGATCCCGAGGATCGGCGTACCGCCCATCTTCTTCACCGCCGACCAGCAGATCCCCACCGGCAGATAGAAGAAGATCGCCTCGCCAATCAGCCACAGGAAGTCATAGATGGTTTTCAGCGACGGGTGCATCTGGGCCAGCGTCTGGCCATTGCTCATGGGTAAGTCGCCGATGACGTTGCGGAAACCGAGGATCAGACCGCCGCTGATCAGCGCTGGCAGCAGCGGGAAGAAGATCTCGGCGAAGTGCGAGATCAGCTGTTCATGCCACTTCATATTTTGCCGCGCGGCCTGTTTGACCTGCTCTTTATCGGCGGAAGTCTGACCGGTGGTCGCCAGCAGGGCCTTGTAGTAATCACCCACCTCGGTGCCGATGACCACCTGGAACTGACCGGCGTTAGTGAAGCATCCCTTCACCATGCGCAGCTGCTCAATCTCTTTTGGTCTGGCGATGGCCGGGTCGTTCAGCACAAAGCGCAAACGGGTAATACAGTGGCTGACGGTGGCGATATTGCCGCGCCCGCCCACCAGTTCGATCAGTTTATCGATGTCCTGCTGGTTTACTTTGCTCATGATGAAGCCTCAAAAACAGAGGGGAGAGATGCCGTTTTTACCTTGAGGGCATCCTAACCGTTCCGCTTGATTTGCAAAATGGGAACGTTCCCGAAACCCGGCGACGATCACATAAATCGCCCGAACGAGATTAATTGAGGGCGGCGGGAATGACGATCTGGTGGGGATCGACGCTGCCGGCGATCTGCTCGATCAGCTGCCGGGCGGCCCGGCGTCCGGACTCGGCATAGCCAGGATCGACGGTCAATATTTCCGGGTGGAGAAACTTCATCAGCGGCGTGCTGCCGACGCTGGCGAGCTGCAGCGCATCGTGGCCCTGCTGCTGGAGATATTTGCTGGCGCCGAGGGCGAGGGTATCGGTGGCGCACACCAGGGCGCTGGTCTCGGCCGTCAGCACGCTGGCGACGGTGTCATACCCCTGCTTCATGCCCAGCCCTGGCAGGGCGGCGGTGGGCGTCAGGCGATGCTTTTTACAGAAGGCGAGGTAGGCGAGATGGCGGCGTTCGCCGGTGGTGACGTCGCTGTGCGGTACGCCAAGGAAGCTGATGTGGCGATGTCCGCGCTCGTAGAGCCGCTGCATCAGCAGCGTGATGGCCCCCTCGTCGTCATAGCACACCGAGGCGAAGCCGGGGGCGTCGCGGGCCATCAGCACCAGGGTATCGCGCCAGGGAGCGAGCATCGCCTCGTCGATGCCGGTAAAACCGAACAGCACCACGCCGTCAATATTACGCCGGGCGAGCATGCCGAGATGCTCCTCCACCAGCTCAGGGGAGAACTGACTCTCCATCATAATCGGGTCGTAACCCTGCTCATAAAAGGCGGGCAGCATGGTCTGCACGGCGAGGTTTTCCGACAGCGAATCGAGACGGGTGACGATAATCGCCACCACTTTATCGCTCTGGCCGCGCATGGCGCGGGCGGAGCGGGAGGGCGAGAAACCGTGCTGCTGCATCACCGCTTCGACGCGCTCGCGGGTCCGTTCGCTGACCCCGCTCTCGTTGTTGAGGACGCGGGATACCGTTGATTTCCCTACGCCGCTTAAGCGCGCGATATCTTTGATGGTCAGCCGGTTCTGCATGCGGAATTCTCGTCAGGGTGGGTAGAAGTGAGCCTAATGCTACTCAACCAAACCGCAATGAGCAAAGTCTGGTTTACGTTCGGTTTAGTTGCGCGGGTTTATCATCGCCATTATTGCCACACAATCCTCAACGAGGGCGCTATAATCCGCGCCGTTTAAATTCACTTACCGGAGATAGTTATGGACCCCGATCCCACTCCTCATCCTCGATGGAGCAACCTTTCTTTCCGGTAAGCCTGTTTAACACTGCTTTACCGGAAAGCGTAAAGCAGTGACGTCCTTGATGTCCCTGCCATAAAAATAACATGCCTGACAGGTAGGTTTTGCTACGCCCGTCGGCAACGCTGCGTTCGCTTGCGCGAGCGCGGAGGGACTGTTTATGCTGAAAAATTATACCCGGCAGCTGTTCGCACAGCTTAGCCGCCATCTGCCACGCCGTTTAGTCCAGCGCGATCCGCTGCCGGACGCCCGCCATCTGGCGAGCGGCCCCATTCCTGAGTCGCTGGGCAAACAGTGCCTGGACGTGGCGGCGATGGACGACCAGGAGATCTGGCGCGCCTTTGACAGCCACCCTGAAGGGCTCAATGAAGGCGAAGTGGCGGCGAAAATCCTTAAACACGGCGACAACCAGATCCCGGCGCAGAAGCCCTCGCCGTGGTGGGTGCATCTGTGGACCTGCTACCGCAACCCGTTCAATCTGCTGCTGACGGTGCTCGGCATCGTCTCCTATTCCACCGAAGATCTGTTCGCCGCCGGGGTGATCGCCCTGATGGTGGGGATCTCGACGCTGCTCAACTTCATCCAGGAGGCGCGCTCGACCAAAGCGGCGGATGCGCTGAAGGCGATGGTGAGCAATACCGCCACCGTGCTGCGGGTGGTCAACGAACAGGGGGAGAGCCGCTGGCTGGAGCTGCCTATCGACCAGCTGGTGCCGGGCGACATCATCCGGCTGTCGGCGGGGGACATGATCCCGGCGGACCTGCGTATCCTGCAGGCGCGGGATCTGTTCGTCGCCCAGGCCTCGCTGACCGGCGAATCGCTGCCGGTGGAGAAAGTGGCCCGCAGCCGCGATCCGCTGCAGCAGAACCCGCTGGAGTGCGACACCCTGTGCTTTATGGGCACCAACGTGGTGAGCGGCTCGGCGCAAGCCATCGTCTTCGCCACCGGCGGCCACACCTGGTTTGGTCAACTGGCCGGCCGCGTCAGCGAGCAGGAGAGCGAGCCGAACGCCTTCCAGAAAGGCATCAGCCGGGTGAGTATGCTGCTGATCCGCTTTATGCTGGTGATGGCCCCGGTGGTGCTGCTGATCAATGGCTACACCAAAGGCGACTGGTGGGAGGCGGCGCTGTTCGCGCTGTCGGTGGCGGTCGGCCTGACGCCGGAGATGCTGCCGATGATCGTCACCTCGACGCTGGCGCGCGGGGCGGTAAAGCTGTCGAAGCAAAAGGTCATCGTGAAGCACCTCGACGCCATTCAGAACTTTGGCGCGATGGACATCCTCTGCACCGATAAAACCGGCACCCTGACTCAGGATAAGATTGTGCTGGAGAACCATACCGACGTCTCCGGCAAGGTCAGCGAGCGTGTACTGCATGCCGCCTGGCTGAACAGCCACTACCAGACCGGGTTGAAAAATCTGCTCGACACCGCGGTGCTGGAGGGCGTTGAGCTGGAGGCCGCCCGTGGGCTGGCGGCGCGCTGGCAGAAAGTGGATGAGATCCCCTTCGATTTCGAACGCCGCCGCATGTCGGTGGTGGTGAAAGAGGAGGACGCCGCGCATCAGCTGATCTGCAAAGGGGCGCTGCAGGAGATCCTCAACGTCTCAACCCAGGTGCGCTACAACGGCGATATCGTGCCGCTGGACGACACCATGCTGCGCCGCATCCGCCGGGTCACTGACACCCTCAACCGGCAAGGGCTGCGGGTGGTGGCGGTGGCGACCAGGTACCTGCCGGCCCGCGAAGGCGACTACCAGCGCGCCGATGAGTCGGACCTGATCCTTGAAGGCTACATCGCCTTCCTCGATCCGCCGAAAGAGACCACCGCCCCGGCGCTGAAAGCGTTAAAAGCCAGCGGCATCACGGTGAAGATCCTCACCGGCGACAGCGAGCTGGTGGCGGCGAAGGTGTGCCATGAAGTGGGGCTGGATGCCGGCGAAGTGGTGATTGGCAGCCAGATTGAAGCCATGAGCGACGACGAGCTGGCGGCGCTGGCGAAACGCACCACGCTCTTCGCCCGCCTGGCGCCGCTGCATAAGGAGCGCATCGTGACGCTGCTGAAACGCGAAGGCCACGTGGTGGGCTTTATGGGCGACGGCATCAACGACGCCCCGGCGCTGCGCGCGGCGGACATCGGCATCTCGGTCGACGGCGCGGTGGATATCGCCCGCGAGGCGGCGGATATCATTCTGCTTGAGAAGAGCCTGATGGTGCTGGAGGAGGGGGTGCTCGAAGGCCGCCGCACTTTCGCCAACATGCTTAAGTACATCAAAATGACCGCCAGCTCCAACTTCGGCAATGTCTTCAGCGTGCTGGTGGCCAGCGCCTTCCTGCCGTTTCTGCCGATGCTGCCGCTGCACCTGTTGATTCAGAACCTGCTGTACGATGTCTCCCAGGTGGCGATCCCGTTCGATAATGTCGACGATGAACAGATCCGCAAGCCGCAGCGCTGGAACCCGGCCGACCTCGGACGCTTTATGGTCTTCTTCGGCCCGATCAGCTCGATTTTCGATATCCTCACCTTCGGCCTGATGTGGTGGGTGTTCCACGCCAATACCGTGGAGATGCAGACCCTGTTCCAGTCCGGCTGGTTTATTGAAGGGCTGCTGTCGCAAACGCTGATCGTGCACATGATCCGCACCCGGCGCATTCCGTTCGTCCAGAGCCGCGCCGCCTGGCCGCTGTTCGCCATGACCCTGGTGGTGATGGCGGTGGGGATCGCGCTGCCGTTCTCGCCGCTGGCGGGCTATCTGCAGCTGCAGGCTCTGCCGCTGAGCTACTTCCCATGGCTGGTGGCGATCCTGGCGGGCTATATGGTGCTGACCCAAACGGTCAAAGGCTTCTACAGCCGTCGCTACGGCTGGCAGTGAGGGGAAGGTTTGCGGATGATCCACGTAAAAAAGGCAGCCTGCGGGCTGCCTTTTTTCATGCCGGAGTTCGCGATCAGCGACGCACGGCGATGGCTTCGATCTCGATCTTCACGTCTTTCGGCAGACGCGCCACTTCAACGCAGGAGCGCGCCGGGAAGGTGGCGTTGTGCTCAGTGAAGAACGCTTCGTATGTGGCGTTAACGGTAGCGAAATCGTTGAGATCTTTGACGAAAACGGTGGTCTTGACGATATCGCCGACGGTGAGGCCTGCGGCTTCAACGATGGCTTTCACGTTGTTCAGCGACTGGCGCGCCTGAGCGGATACGTCTTCCGGAACGCTGCCGGTTTTCGGGTCGACCGGGATCTGGCCAGAGGTGATGATCATGCTGCCCAGGTCAACGCCCTGAACGTAGGGGCCAATCGCTGCTGGTGCATTTTCCGTCGCAATAGTTTTGCTCATGTTATCTCCAGATGAACTGAGTAATGTTACGCAAAATCATTCAGGTGGCCGCCAGGCGGTAAGCGCTGTGCCGCCGGGCGCAGACGCCGGCTGAAGGACGAAGCGTAGGGTGGTAGCCATTATAGGGAGGCCTACCACCAATACCAACCGCATTTAGTTGGCCAGCACCACATAATGAGAAAACTCTTTTTCGCAGTATTTACATTTGAGTGCGATGTCATCAGCGCGTTTTTTCACTGCAAAACTGGAAGAAACCGGTTCGGCGTGGCTGATACAGTTGCTGTTCGGGCAGACCAGCACGCTGTCGATGCGATCCGGCAGGCTCGGGCGGGATTTGCCCACCACTTCGTAATCATCAATGCGGTTTACCGTCGCCTGCGGGGCGTACAGCGACAGCTGGTTAACCTGCTCGTCGGTCAGGAAGGTGTTCTCGATTTTAATCAAATCTTTGCGGCCCATCTCGCCGGAGGGCAGGTTCAGACCGATGGTGATGCGCTGGTCGGTTTCGGTCAGTTTGAACAGGGTGAGCAGCTTAAAGCCGACCTGCGCCGGAATGTGGTCGATCACGGTGCCGCGTTTGATCGCTTCTACCTGCAGTTTATTGTCGTGTGTCATCTCTCATTTCCCCTTACAGTGCCAGCTCGCTATTCAGTACCAGTGCCAGTAACGCCTGGCGGGCGAAGATGCCGTTACCGGCCTGCTGGAAGTACCAGGCGTGCGGCGTTTTATCGACATCGGTGGTGATTTCGTCAATGCGCGGCAGCGGGTGCAGCACCTTCATATTGGCGCGCGCCCCTTCGAGGTCGGCGGCGCGCAGGACGAACTGCGCTTTGACGTTGGCGTATTCCGACGGATCCAGACGCTCTTTCTGCACGCGGGTCATGTAGAGAATATCCACTTCCGCCATCACGTCGTCGATGGCGCTATGCAGGCTCCAGGCGATACCTTTTTCATCCAGCATATCGAGGATGTACTGCGGCATGGCCAGCGCGTCCGGGGCGATAAAGTAGAAGCGGTTGCCGCTGAATTTGGCCAGCGCCTGGGTCAGGGAGTGGACGGTACGGCCATACTTCAGATCGCCGACCATCGCCACGTTGAGGTTTTCGAGGCGGCCCTGGGTCTCCTGAATGGTGAACAGGTCGAGCAGGGTCTGGGTCGGGTGCTGGTTGGCGCCGTCGCCGGCGTTCAGTACCGGCACGCCGCCGGAGAATTCGGTCGCCAGACGGGCGGCGCCCTCCTGCGGATGACGCATCACGATGGCGTCAACGTAGGTGCTGATGACGGAGATGGTATCCGCCAGCGTTTCCCCTTTTTTGCCCAGCGAGGTGTTGGCGCTGTCGGAGAAGCCGACCACGCTGGCCCCCAGGCGGTGCATCGAGGTTTCAAAAGAGAGGCGGGTGCGGGTCGAGGCTTCAAAGAAACAGCTGGCGATAACCTTATGCTTCAGCAGCTCGGGTTGTGGATTAGCTTTCAGCTTTGCCGCCGTCGCCAGCACCAGTTCGAGGTCTTCGCGGCTGAGATCGTTTATGGAAATGATATGTTTTTGATATAGCGGGTTAGCCATGCTTATCTCCTGACGCCTGGGCAAAAAAAAAGCCCCTTAAATAAGGGGCTTCGGGAATCCAATGAGCAACGGAAAGAAAAACGGCAGGCCAGCGTCTGCATTGAGACGCGCTAAGACAGAATGTCGTACGCAATTGGCCATGCTTCCTCCCGGCAAAACGACTGGCATTATACGCAGACCGTTATGACGATCAAGCGATTCATTCACAAACAGGTAATCGTTTGCATGCAGAAAAGTGCGCCAGCGCAAAGAACCGTGAAACTGCACTGGTATGGCAGCGACGATGGGGGTATAAAACGCAAAAATGAAATGTTGTTTTATATTTGAGGTAAGCGATGATTATTGGTAATATCCACCATCTGCAGCCATGGCTGCCTGCCGCGCTGCGCGAGGCTATCGAACACGTTATCGCCCATGTCAGCGAGGCGACGCCGCTGGGTAAACATGATATCGACGGCAACAACCTGTTTTATCTGATTTCCGAAGACACCACCGAGCCGCAGGCCGCGCGTCGCGCGGAATACCATGCCCGCTATCTCGATATCCAGATTGTGCTCCGCGGCAGCGAGGGGATGACCTTCAGCACCCTGCCGGCAGGAGAGCCGCAGACCGACTGGCTGGCGGAGAAAGACATCGCTTTCCTGGCGGAGGGGGCGCAGGAGCAAACAGTGATCCTTAACGAAGGGGACTTTGTGGTGTTTTATCCCGGCGAAGTGCATAAACCGCTGTGCGCCGTGGGCGCCCCGGCGAAGGTGCGCAAAGCGGTGGTGAAGATGCTGATGGCGTGACAAAGCGCCCTGACGAGCGGTATCCCGGATACGCGCCGAGCGATCCGGGATTTGACGGCGAGCGTAGGACTATTTGCTCAGCGTCGCCACCATCACCGCTTTGATGGTGTGCATCCGGTTTTCTGCCTGGTCGAAGACCACGCTTGCCGCCGACTCAAACACCTCGTCAGTCACCTCCATGCCGCCGTGCAGGCCGTAATCGGCAGCCATCTGTTTGCCCAGCGTGGTCTGGTCGTCGTGGAACGCCGGCAGGCAGTGGAGGAATTTGACCTGCGGGTTGCCGGTCAGCGCCAGCATCGCACTGTTAACCTGATAGTCGCGCAGCAGGGCGATACGTTCGGCCCATTTTTCCTTCGCCTCGCCCATTGAGACCCAGACGTCGGTATAGATAAAATCGGCGCCTTGCACCCCCGCGGCGATATCTTCCGTCAGAGTGATGTTGCCGCCCTGCTGTTTCGCCAGCGCGGTACAGGTTTCCACCAGCGCGGCCTCCGGCCAGCAGGCCGAGGGCGCCACCAGGCGCAGATCCAGACCGGTCAGCGCCGCGGCTTCCAGCATCGAATTGCCCATGTTGTTGCGCGCGTCGCCGGCGTAGACCAGCGTCATCTGGTTAAAGGCTTTGCCCGGCAGGTGCTCTTTCATGGTCAGCAGGTCCGCCAGCAGCTGGGTAGGGTGGAACTCGTTGGTGAGGCCGTTCCACACCGGCACGCCGGCGTATTGCGCCAGGGTCTCCACCACTTCCTGGCCGTGGCCGCGGTACTGAATGCCGTCGTACATCCGTCCGAGCACGCGGGCGGTGTCCTTGATCGACTCTTTATGGCCAATCTGGCTGCCGCTGGGCCCCAGGTAGGTCACGCGGGCGCCCTGATCGTATGCGGCAACTTCGAAAGAGCATCGTGTACGGGTTGAGTCTTTTTCGAAGATGAGCGCGATGTTTTTCCCTGCCAGTTTCTGGACTTCGATACCGTTTTTCTTATCGGCTTTCAGCTTTGCCGCCAGCTCGAGCAGGGCGGTGATTTCTGCAGGCGTAAAATCGAGTAACTTTAAAAAATGCTTCTGGTAAAACGCAGACATGGTTCCCTCACCTGGCATAGGCCACTAATTGAATTAAAATTCAATTTATATGTATGAATATTCATTTGCAAGTCTGTGATCGAAATCTTTCACTGAGAAGTGGAGGCAATGACGGCGGTATGTGACAATAGGGATAACTGCCGCACATTATGAGGAACGAGCCATGGCAAACCCGGAACACCTGGAAGAACAGCGTGAAGAGACGCGTCTGATTATCGAAGAGCTGCTGGAAGATGGCAGCGATCCGGACGCACTGTACACGATTGAGCATCACCTCTCTGCAGACGATTTCGAAACCCTGGAGAAAGTGGCGGTGGAAGCGTTTAAGCTGGGCTATGAAGTGACCGAGCCCGAAGAGCTGGAAGTGGAAGAGGGTGAAGTGGTCATCTGCTGCGATATTCTGAGCGAATGCGCCCTGAACGCAGAACTGATCGATGCCCAGGTGGAACAGCTGATGACGCTGGCAGAAAAATTTGACGTCGAGTATGACGGTTGGGGCACCTACTATGAGGACCCGAACGGTGAAGAAGACGGCGAGGATGACGAAGATTTTGTCGATGAAGACGACGATGGTGTTCGCCACTAAGTCGCAGAAGATGTAGATGATACGGCGGCGCCAGCCGCCGTATAGCAAGGAACCTCCATGGATTACCCGCAGATACTCTCCCCGATTATCAACTTCCTGCACTGCCCGACGCCGCAGGCGTGGATTGACGAAGCCCGCAAGCCGGAAAACCTGCCGCTGCTGCTGACCGACCATATGGTGTGCGAACTGAAAGCGGCGCAGAACGCCATGCTGCTGGTGCGTCGCTACGTCGCGGATAAAGCCGACGCCGACGAGCTGCTGGCCTGCCTGAAGCCGTATGAAGACTTCACCTACCGCCGGGGGCCGGAGCCGGATTTTGTCGCCCTGCATAAGCGGATCAACAAAAGCGCCATGCCGCAGACCGACGACCCGTGGGGCCGTCAGCTGCTGGACAGCATGATTTTGCTGATTAAAGAGGAGCTGCATCACTTCTGGCAGGTGCGGGAGATGATGCTGGCGCGCGATATCCCCTACGTCAAAATCACCGCCAGCAACTATGCCCGCGGCATGCGACGGGAGGTGCGCTCACATGAGCCGGTGATGCTGATCGATAAGCTTATCTGCGGCGCCTATATCGAGGCCCGCTCCTGCGAGCGCTTTGCGGCGCTGGCGCCGTGGCTGGACGACGATCTGCAGAAGTTCTATCTGTCGCTGCTGCGCTCGGAAGCGCGTCACTATCAGGACTACCTGGATCTGGCGCAGAAGATTGCCGGAGAAGATATCAGCGAACGGGTCCGCCAGCTCGGCGAGGCGGAAGCGGCGCTGATCCTCCGTCCGGAGGCCGAATTCCGCTTTCACAGCGGCGTGCCGGCGGCGGCGTAGCCCACGCTGTTCGGCTCCCGTCGCTCCGGTCGCCACTCACGCCGGCAGTCTCAGTAGCCATGGGGGGAGAGATAGCGTTGAGAGCTTCAGCTCGCCATGGTACGGGCCGTAGATCGGGTAAGGCGTTAGCCGCCACCCGACAAAAAAACGGCACCACGAGCACGGGTAAGGTGCTAGCGGTGCCATCCGGGATATACCCCGGCTCGCGCTACGCTTAGCCGGGCTACCGAACTGTAGCCCCGGTAAGCGTAGCGCTACCGGGGACGCCTGCGATATCGAGGCGTTACAGCATTTTCAACATCCGCACTTCGCAGTCCACGTGGCCGGTACAGCCCAGCGGACCGTCAATATGTTCGAAGCCAAGATGCTCATATAAGCCGATCGCCTCCGTCAGGAAGGCGGTGGTTTCCAGATAGCAGCGTTTAAAGCCCTGCTCGCGGGCGTAGTCCAGCGCCAGCAGCGCCAGCTTCTTCGCCAGCCCCTGGCCGCGGGCGCTGGTCATGAAATACATTTTCTGCAGCTCGCAGATATCCGGCTCGCTGCAGGCGAGCGGCGCGACGCCGCCGCCGCCAACCACTTCTCCCTCTTTCTCCACCACCCAATAGGCCGAGCCCGGCTGGCTGTACAGCTCATACAGCTCATCGAGATTCGGGTCGGCGACCGTATAGCCTTTATCGGCGGTCAGGCCATATTCTGCGGATACCTGGCGGATGACGGCCGCTATCGCAGCGTTATCCTGTACCGCGATACGGCGTAAAGTAAAGGTCTGTGGCGCGGCAAGATTCATAGAATCACTCAATTTTAGCTTAAATAACCATATATTTCTTTAATACCATTATTCGTTTACAGGCGCAAGGTGCGCGTGAAATGTATTGCCGGGAAAATTCAAAATAATATATTCTGCTCGCTTAATGCCGATGTGCATTATTTATTATTTTTATATATGGTTTAAAGTACAAGGACGACTTTTTTATGAGTATGATTTCAGGGCAATTGCAGCGTTCTGGCCATTCTTTTGTTTTTCATGGTCAGGTCGGGCGCTATTTTATTATTTGTCTGGTTAATATTATTTTTTCTGTAATAACTTGTGGGTTGTTTATTCCATGGGCATGGGTACGGAGTCGCCGTTATCTTTGTGAGAATATGGAGGTTAATGGCGCCCGCTTTGCCTATCACGGGCGCGGTATCACGATTTTACTCAGCTGGCTATTGATATTTGTCGTGCTGGTTTTACTCAGCTTAGCGCTTGCCATTTTCTCTCCCGGTAGCGAAGGGCTGGAGACGCTGGCATTTCTTATCCTGCTGCCGGTAATGATAATTAAGGGGTTAAGCTACCATGCGACGATGACCTCTTTCGCGAATATTCGCTTTGGGGTTCAGTGTCATCTGCTGCGCGGATGGTGGATTATGCTCGGCTTACCTTTGCTGATATACGTGCTAACAGCGGTGGTGTTCGCCATGCTGGGAAGTCGGCTCTTTTACAATGGCCTAAATAGCATGCTGCTGGGGATCGTTGTTCTGCTTTTGCTGGCGCTAGTTATTATGGCAATAACCAGCGGTGTGGTTTACAGCCACTGGCTTGATCTCATCGGCAAAGGCGCAACCTTAGGCAAAAATAAATTTAATATTTATGTGAGTACTAAGCGTTGTGTGGTGATTTTTTTATGGGCAACGGCGATTTTGTTGCCGTTTATCATCATTTTTATTGGCTTTTTATTTTCCGCATTCGCTCAACTGCTGACGGGCTGTATGTTTGGTCTGTGCAGTGAAGGTTCGGCACTGTTTATGGCATTGCGGCATCTTGGGGCGATATTAGGGGGATATATATTCCTCACTATCGGTATCGTGTTATCCATGGCATACCTTCGTGTGGCTTTACGTAATCACGCGATGAATAACCTGGTGCTGGGGGACAGCGTTCATTTTCGTTCCACCCTGACGTTTTTCGGTCTTGCTCCGCGTTTACTGGCGTTGACGTTTCTCACGCCGCTGACGCTGGGGCTGGCCTATCCCTGGTTCAAGATTGATTTGCTACGCTATATTGCTGAAAACACGACGATGGTCGGTGAGTTAGATTCGCTCGATCTGCAGCCGGCGGCACCACCGCAGCCGACGGTATCTGACAAACTATGCGGCGGTTTTTTTCCGATGCTGCCGTTCCTGTAATGTAAAAAGGCCGGAGCAAGCTCCGGCCTTTTTTCTATCGCGAGCAATTACAGCGCGGCGATCACCGCCTGCTGCTCAATCAGCTTCGCTTTCGCTTCCGCGTAGCCTTCCAGCTTCTCGCGCTCTTTGGCGATCACCGCTTCCGGCGCGCGGGCGACAAAGCCTTCGTTAGCCAGCTTGCTTTCGATGCGGCCAATTTCGCCTTCGATTTTGGCCACTTCTTTCGCCAGGCGCGCCAGCTCATCTTCTTTATTGATGAGGCCCGCCATCGGGATCAGCAGCTCGGCGCCGTCGACGATCTTGGTCACGGAGACCGGACCTTTATCATCGGCAGGCAGCACGGTAATGCTTTCCAGACGCGCCAGATTCAGCAGGAAGCTGCGGTTGTCGTTCACGCGACGCTCGGCCTCTTTGCTGCAGCCGCGCAGCAGCAGTTCCAGCGGTTTGCCCGGGGCGATGTTCATTTCCGCACGGATGTTACGTACGGCGACGATCGCCTGCTTCAGCCATTCGGTGTCGGCCAGCGCCGCGTCATCCACCTGAGAGGCATCATACTGCGGGAACGGCTGCAGCATGATGGTGTCGGCGGTGATCCCGCAGATGACCTTCACGCGCTGCCAGATGGTCTCGGTGATGAACGGAATGATCGGATGCGCCAGGCGCAGCAGACCTTCCAGCACGGTCACCAGCGTATGGCGAGTGCCGCGCAGTTCCGCTTCGCTGCCGCCGTTCATCACCGGCTTGGTCAGTTCCAGGTACCAGTCGCAGAACTGGTTCCAGGTGAACTCGTACAGGATGCCGGCGGCGATATCGAAGCGGAAGTTATCCAGCGCTTCGCGATACGCTTTGACGGTGTGGTTGAATTCCGCGAGGATCCAGCGGTCGGCCAGAGAGAGCACCCTTTCACCGCCGTTGAAGCCGCAATCCTGATCTTCGGTGTTCATCAGCACGAAGCGGCTGGCGTTCCACAGCTTGTTACAGAAGTTACGGTAACCTTCCAGACGCTTCATATCCCAGTTGATGTCGCGGCCGGTAGAGGCCAGCGCCGCCAGGGTGAAGCGCAGGGCGTCGGTGCCGTGCGGCTCGATGCCGTTCGGGAACTGTTTCTCGGTGCGCTTACGGATTTTCTCCGCCAGCTGCGGCTGCATCATGTTGCCGGTACGTTTCTCCAGCAGCTCCGGCAGGGTGATGCCGTCAACCATATCCAGCGGGTCGATAACGTTACCCTTGGATTTGGACATCTTCTGGCCTTCGTCATCGCGGATCAGACCGGTCATGTAGACGGTCTTAAACGGCACCTGCGGTTTACCGTTTTCATCTTTGATGAAGTGCATGGTCATCATGATCATGCGGGCGATCCAGAAGAAGATGATGTCGAAGCCGGAGACCATCACGCTGGTCGGGTGGAACTGACGCAGGGCGTCGGTGTTTTCCGGCCAGCCGAGAGTGGAGAAGGTCCACAGCGCGGAGGAGAACCAGGTATCCAGCACGTCTTCGTCCTGGCGCAGCGCCACGTCGGCGCCGAGGTTATTTTCCTGACGCACTTCGTCTTCGGTGCGGCCCACGTAAACGTTGCCGTCGTTGTCATACCATGCCGGGATGCGGTGACCCCACCACAGCTGACGGGAGATACACCAGTCCTGAATGTCGCGCATCCAGGAGAAGTACATGTTTTCGTACTGCTTCGGCACGAACTGAATGTCGCCGTTTTCAACGGCTTCCACCGCCGGCTTGGCCAGCACGTCCGCGCGCACGTACCACTGGTCGGTCAGCATCGGTTCGATAACCACGCCGCCGCGGTCGCCGTAAGGCACGGTCAGGTCGTGCGGTTTGATCTCTTCCAGCAGGCCGAGGGCGTCAACCGCCGCAACGACGGCTTTACGCGCCGCGAAGCGTTCCAGTTTCTGGAACTCCGCCGGGATCTCGCTGGAGTAGACGTCGGATTCATTGCCTTTGGTGTCGTACACTTCCGCGCTTTCGCGGATGTCGCCGTCAAAGGTCAGGATGTTGATCATCGGCAGCTGGTGACGACGACCCACTTCGTAGTCGTTAAAGTCGTGCGCCGGGGTGATCTTCACGCAGCCGGTGCCTTTCTCCATGTCGGCGTGTTCGTCGCCCACGATCGGGATGCGGCGGTTAACCAGCGGCAGCACCACGAATTTGCCAATCAGATCTTTGTAACGCGGATCTTCCGGGTTAACTGCCACGCCGGTATCGCCCAGCAGGGTTTCCGGACGGGTGGTGGCGACCACCAGGTAGTCTTTACCGTCAGCGGTTTTCGCGCCATCGGCCAGCGGGTAGCGGATATGCCACATGGAGCCTTTCGATTCGCGGTTTTCCACTTCGAGGTCGGAAATGGCGGTGCGCAGTTTCGGGTCCCAGTTAACCAGGCGCTTGCCGCGGTAGATCAGGTCTTCCTTGTACAGGCGAACGAAGACTTCTTTCACGGCATTGGAAAGGCCTTCGTCCATGGTGAAGCGCTCGCGTTCCCAGTCAACGGAGTTGCCGAGACGGCGCATCTGACGGGTAATGGTGCCGCCGGATTCCGCTTTCCACTGCCAGATTTTGTCGATAAAGGCATCGCGGCCGTAGTCGTGACGGGTTTTCCCTTCTTCAGCGGCAATCTTACGCTCAACCACCATCTGGGTAGCGATACCCGCGTGGTCGGTCCCCGCCTGCCACAGGGTGTTTTTGCCCTGCATGCGCTGGTAGCGAATCATGGTATCCATGATGGTTTGCTGGAAGGCATGACCCATATGCAAACTGCCGGTGACGTTCGGCGGCGGGATCATGATGCAGAAGCTCTCCTGGCTTTCATCACCATTCGGTTTGAAATAGCCCTGCTTTTCCCAGTGCTCGTAAAGCGGCTGTTCGATATCTTGTGGGTTGTATGTCTTTTCCATTATTTCCAGGTTGCCGTGTTCAGGTTGAAACCAGCCATGCGGTACGCCTTATAGCGTTCGCGCGCCAGTTGTTTCAGATTTTCTTCGTAAGGGACAAAGTCTATCACTTCTGTGAAAGCGGTGGCAAAATCTGCAAAGTTAAGCCGCAGGCTGATAAGAATGTCCCGCGGGCTGCTGTTGCGCTTTTGCGGCCAGGCAATCTCTACCGGCGCGCCGCCTCGCGGGCCTTCGCCCGCCAGATTGTGCGGCACAAAGCTCTCCGGTGGTCGCGACCACAGCGCCTCATCGAGACGAATCGCCTGCTGCTCATCTTCACAGGCGATCAGGACGCGCTTGCCGTTGCGCCAACGTTCTGCGGCAATGTCACACACCAGCTGCTCGACGGCGCTCAGGCCATCGACGGTGTCTTCGTTGTCCAGAAGATAGAACGTTGCGTTTTTCATATATGGGGCTTCTTGTTGTGGATTTAAATGTAAAGCCGGGCGGCGCTACGCTTACCCGGCTTACAAACGGCATCTTTCCGTAGGCCCGGTAAGCGTAGCGCCACCGGGCATCAGACGGCAATCACTCTTCGCCGTTAAAACCCGCGCGATTGAGCAGGAACTGCGACAGCAGCGCGACCGGACGACCGGTGGCGCCTTTGGCCTTACCGGAGCGCCAGGCGGTGCCGGCGATGTCGAGGTGCGCCCAATTGTACTTGCGGGTGAAGCGCGACAGGAAGCAGCCGGCGGTGATCGCGCCGCCAGGACGGCCGCCAATATTCGCCATATCGGCAAAGTTGGATTCCAGCTGATCCTGGAACTCGTCGGCCAGCGGCAGACGCCATGCGCGGTCGCCCGCCAGTTCAGAGGCGCCGATCAGCTCATGGGCCAGCGGGTTATGGTTCGACATCAGGCCGGTGATGTGATGGCCGAGGGCAATCACGCAGGCGCCGGTCAGCGTCGCGACATCGATAACCGCTTCCGGCTCGAAGCGCTCAACGTAGGTCAGCACGTCGCACAGCACCAGGCGGCCTTCGGCGTCGGTGTTGAGCACTTCCACCGTCTGGCCGGACATGGTGGTCAGAACATCGCCCGGGCGATAAGCGCGACCGCCAGGCATGTTTTCACAGCCCGCCAGCACGCCGATCACGTTCAGCGGCAGCTGCAGCTCAGCAACCATCCGCATCACGCCGTACACCGCCGCGGCGCCGCACATGTCGTACTTCATCTCGTCCATGCCTTCGGCCGGCTTGATGGAGATACCGCCGGAATCGAAGGTCAGGCCTTTACCGACCAGCACGATAGGGCGCGCGTCTTCCGACGGGTTGCCTTTATACTCGATGACCGACATCAGCGACTCGTTCTGCGAACCGTTGCCGACGGCGAGGTAGGCGTTCATTCCCAGCTCGCGCATCTGCTGTTCGCCGATCACCCGGGTGATAACATTTTTGCTATAGGTATCGGCCAGCTGGCGCGCCTGGGAGGCCAGATAGGCGGCGTTACAGATGTTCGGCGGCATGTTGCCGAGATCTTTCGCCGCTTTGATGCCGGCGGCGATCGCCAGCCCGTGCTGAATGGCGCGTTCGCCGCTGGTCAGCTCGCGACGGGTCGGCACGTTAAAGACCATTTTACGCAGCGGGCGACGCGGCTCGCTTTTGTTGGTCTTCAGCTGATCGAAGCTGTACAGCGTCTCTTTGGCGGTTTCCACCGCCTGGCGAACTTTCCAGTAGTTGTTACGACCCTTGACGTGCAGCTCGGTCAGGAAGCAGACTGCCTCCATTGAACCGGTATCATTCAGGGTATTGATGGTTTTCTGGATGACCTGCTTGTACTGACGCTCATCCAGTTCGCGCTCTTTGCCGCAGCCAATCAGCAGAATGCGCTCAGACAGAATGTTCGGCACATGGTGCAGCAATAACGTCTGGCCAGGTTTGCCTTCCAGCTCGCCGCGACGCAGCAGGGCGCTGATGTAGCCGTCGCTGATTTTATCGAGTTGTTCGGCGATGGGGGAGAGGCGACGTGGTTCAAAGACGCCGACCACGATACAGGCGCTCCGCTGCTTCTCCGGGCTACCGCTTTTTACACTGAACTCCATGCACTATGCTCCTGAATCTTAAAGACAACAGTGGTGGCTACGGCTATACTCGTCGCCTTTCAAGTTGCAGATGCGCCGGCTGCGCCTGCTTACCCTGACGTGGCACATTGTGCGCGCCAGGGGCCACAGCCCTGCTGCCTTCTTACAACTCGAAATCCATTGAGTATATAATTGCAAGCTTTCGTAACTCATGTCCGCTGTTGCGGTGACTTCGTGTTAATCTTAACGTTAATAAGGCCTGGGTTCGTCAGAAAAGATCCTGACATGCAGAACCGATGAGTCATTTAATCTTAGCGACGTTTTCGACGACCAAAGAGAATAAATGACGTTTAAGCCATGAAACAAGCAATTTTCCTGCACTAAAACGGGTTTTTACGGGCGTATTTATAGTGATAATCATAAGATATCTGGTTCGTGAGACGCTGAAAAGCCAGTTGGCGATCCTATTCATCCTGTTACTGATTTTCTTTTGCCAGAAATTAGTCAGGATCCTCGGCGCTGCGGTGGATGGCGATATCCCAACCAATCTGGTGCTCTCGCTGCTGGGGCTCGGCATCCCGGAGATGGCGCAGCTTATCCTGCCGTTAAGTCTGTTCCTTGGTTTGCTGATGACCCTCGGCAAGCTGTACACCGAAAGCGAAATTACGGTGATGCACGCCTGCGGCCTGAGTAAAGCCGTATTGATCAAGGCGGCGATGATCCTCGCGCTGTTCACCGGCGCGGTGGCGGCGGTCAACGTGATGTGGGCGGGGCCGTGGTCGTCGCGCCATCAGGATGAAGTGCTGGCGGAAGCCAAGGCCAACCCCGGCATGGCCGCGCTGGCCCAGGGCCAGTTCCAGCAGGCCAGCGATGGTAACGCGGTCATGTTTATCGAGAGCGTGAACGGCAACCGCTTCCATGACGTCTTCCTTGCCCAGCTGCGCCCGAAAGGCAACGCGCGCCCCTCCGTGGTGGTGGCGGATTCCGGCGAGCTGTCGCAGCAGAAAGACGGTTCGCAGGTGGTGACCCTCAATAAGGGCACCCGCTTTGAAGGCACCGCGATGCTGCGCGACTTCCGCATCACCGACTTCAATAACTATCAGGCCATTATCGGCCACCAGGCGGTGGCCGCCGATCCGGACGACACCGAACAGATGGATATGCGCACCCTGTGGCAGACCCACACCGATCGTGCGCGCGCCGAACTGCACTGGCGCTTCACGCTGGTGGCGACCGTCTTCATTATGGCGCTGATGGTGGTGCCGCTCAGCGTGGTCAACCCGCGCCAGGGCCGCGTGCTGTCAATGCTGCCGGCGATGCTGCTCTACCTGGTGTTCTTCCTGCTGCAGACCTCGATTAAGTCGAACGGCGGCAAAGGCAAAATGGACCCGGCTATCTGGATGTGGGCGATTAACCTGCTCTATTTTGCGCTGGCGGTGCTGTTAAACCTGTGGGACACGGTGCCGATGCGCCGCTTCCGCGCCCGTTTTAATAAAGGAGCGGCCTGATGCAGGCGTTTGGCGTACTTGACCGTTATATCGGTAAGACGATTTTCAACACCATCATGATGACCCTGTTCATGCTGGTGTCGCTCTCCGGCATTATCAAGTTTGTCGAGCAGCTGAAAAAGTCCGGGCAGGGTAGTTACGATGCGCTGGGCGCTGGCCTCTACACCATCCTCAGCGTGCCGAAAGACATCCAGATCTTCTTCCCCATGGCGGCGCTGCTTGGCGCGCTGCTGGGGCTGGGGATGCTGGCCCAGCGCAGCGAGCTGGTGGTGATGCAGGCGTCCGGTTTCACCCGGCTGCAGGTGGCGCTGGCGGTGATGAAAACCGCGATCCCGCTGGTGCTGTTGACCATGGCGATCGGCGAGTGGGTGGCGCCGCAGGGCGAACAGATGGCGCGCAACTACCGCGCCCAGCAGATGTACGGCGGTTCGCTGCTTTCCACCCAGCAGGGGCTGTGGGCGAAAGATGGCCATAACTTTGTCTATATCGAACGGGTAAAAGGTAACGATGAGCTGGGGGGCGTCAGCATTTATGCCTTCAACCCGGAGCGTCGTTTACAGTCGGTGCGCTATGCCGCCTCGGCAAAATTCGATAGCGAGAATAAAGTGTGGCGCCTGTCGCAGGTGGATGAATCCGATCTGACCGATCCGAAGCAGGTGACCGGGTCGCAGATGGTGAGCGGCACCTGGAAAACCAACCTGACGCCGGACAAGCTCGGCGTGGTAGCCCTGGATCCGGACGCGCTGTCGATCAGCGGGCTGCACAACTATGTGAAATACCTGAAGTCCAGCGGCCAGGATCCGGGACGCTACCAGCTCAATATGTGGAGCAAAATCTTCCAGCCGCTGTCGGTGGCGGTGATGATGCTGATGGCGCTGTCGTTTATCTTTGGCCCGCTGCGTAGCGTGCCGATGGGCGTCAGGGTGGTGACCGGGATTAGCTTCGGCTTTATCTTCTACGTGCTGGATCAGATTTTCGGCCCGCTGACCCTGGTGTACGGCATACCGCCGATCATCGGCGCCCTGTTGCCAAGCGCCAGCTTCTTCCTGATAAGCCTCTGGCTGATGATGCGCAAGGCCTAGCGGACTCGGCTACGGAACGTAAGCCCCCTCAACGATGAGGGGGCTTTTTTTTAGCGCTTGCGGCCGCCCAGCAGACTGCCCAGCATGCCGCGGACGATCTGATTGGTGACCTGGCGAACCGCGCTTTTCGCCGCGGTCTGCACGATACCGTCGCGTTTGCCGCCGCGCGGGCCGGTGCTGCCGAACAGGATATCTTTCAGGCCGCCGAGCAGCCCATCGTCATCCCCGCTCTGCTGACCCTTCGCCGGCGGAGCCGACTGCTGCTCGGTAGTGACCTGCACCCCTTGCTGCAGCATTTCGAAGGCCGACTCGCGGTCCACCTCTTCTTCATACTTGCCGTACAGCGGCGAGTGATTCAGCAGGCCATTGCGCTCATCATCGCTGACCGGCCCCATTCGCGAGCAGGGGGCGATAACCATCGCCCGCTCGACCACCGAGGGGCTGCCTTTCTCATCGAGGAAGGAGATCAGCGCCTCGCCGGTGCCCAGCTCCTGGATCGCCTGCTCGGTACTGAAGGCTGGGTTGGCGCGCATGGTCTGGGCGGCGGTTTTCACCGCTTTCTGATCCTTCGGCGTAAAGGCGCGCAGCGCGTGCTGTACGCGGTTGCCCAGCTGGCCGAGCACGGCGTCGGGTATATCCGCCGGGTTCTGCGAGACAAAATAGACGCCGACGCCCTTGGAGCGAATAAGACGGATCACCTGTTCGATTTTATCCAGCAGCACCTGCGGCGCGTCGTTGAACAGCAGATGCGCCTCATCGAAGAAGAACACCAGTTTGGGCTTGTCGAGATCGCCCGCCTCCGGCAGACGCTCGTACAGCTCGGAGAGCATCCACAGCAGGCTGGCGGCGTAGAGCTTCGGCATCTGGTAGAGCTTTTCGGCGCTGAGGATATTGATTATCCCTTTGCCGCTGGCATCGACGCGCATCCAGTCGGCAATATCCAGCATCGGCTCGCCGAAGAAGTGCCCGGCGCCCTGTTGCTCCAGGGTCAACAGTCCGCGCTGGATGGCGCCGACCGAGGCGCTGCTGATATTGCCATACTGGTTCTGGAAAGATTTGGCGTTGTCGCCGATAAACTGGGTGATGGCGCGGAGGTCTTTGAAGTCGAGCAGCAGCAGACCGCGGTCGTCCGCGATGCGGAAAATAATGTTCAGCACGCCGCTCTGCACCTCATTGAGATTGAGCAGGCGCGCCAGCAGCAGGGGGCCAAGATCGGAGACCGTCGCCCGAACCGGGTGGCCCTTCTCGCCAAAGATATCCCAGAGCACCACCGGGTTGGCGTGCGGCTCCCAGTCGCTGACGCCGATCTTCTCCAGCCGCGCCTGCAGTTTCTCTGAGCTCTGCCCCGCGGCGGCAATGCCGGTCAGGTCGCCCTTGACGTCCGCCATAAATACCGGCACGCCAATTTCCGAGAACGACTCAGCCAGCTTTTGCAGGGTGACGGTTTTACCGGTGCCGGTCGCACCGGTGATCAGCCCATGGCGGTTGGCCATCGCGGGCAACAAATAGAGCGCGTTATCCAGCGTGCGCGCAATCAACAGGGGTGAGCTCATGATCGATTCCTCCATTTATCCTGCGACGATTATAGGCAACCTCGTCGTTCGGCGTTGGGGAAATCGTCACGCGCCGCGCACGCTGTCGCGAGAGGCCTCAGGCGCAGTGGCGTTGGATGAGCGCAATGCTCTGCTCAATTTCGTGCTCGATATCCGCTTCGCTCCACTGCGCCAGCTCGGGAGCGAAGGGTTCAAAAGCGTATACCCCCTGATAGCCGCGGGCTTCCAGCGCTTTAACCTGCTCGCAGGTGCCGAGGCGATCCTTCGGCGTCAGCATGATGCGCTCGGCATCGGTGAGCTGCTCGCGCGGACGGGTATCGTCCACCCCGGAGAGGTGTACCAGACCGATGTCCGCCACCTCCACCTGGCTGAACTCGTCCGCCGCCTGCGGGTAGAGATGGTGATGGAAGGTGTCGATCAGCAGCTTAAACGGCACGCGGGCGTCATGGATCAGCGTCTGCGCCTGGTGCGCCGATCGCAGTGAGCTTTGCGGGAAGCCCAGCGGCTCCACCAGGCCGTGGATGCCGTAGAAGGCGAACAGCGGCGCCAGGTCGCGCAGGGCGCTCAGAGTGTCGCTGGCCGGCACCTCGCTGCCGTCGTTGAGCGGGCAGAGCACCAGCGATTTGGCGCCGATGGCCTGGGCCTCTTTCAGCAGCGACTCGGTCAGCTGCCGCACCTCTTCGCTACGGCGGTTAAAGGGATAGACCGCGTTAATCGTCAGGATCTCGATGTGGTAACGCGCCGCCAGCTCGCGCACCTGCTGATGACTCAGATCGTCGGTCACTTTCCCGCTGGGTAAATCGTTGCGCAGCTCGACTTTATTCAGGCCCAGACGGTTCACCAGACGGAAAAACGCTTCAATGCTGAGCGCTGGCGCGATTTTGCGGTTAATACAAAAACGTTGCATTGCGATGGCCATAGGACACTCCTGACGGAAGAGGGTTGGGTTCGTTCAATTGGCTAACAGTCAAAACGTTTATTCCAAAATAAGCAAGAATGAAAATGATGATTGTTTGAGCTGCCTCGCAAAATATTCCCGGCTGCCGCGGCGGGAGCGACCGGGACCGGGAGCCAGGTATCGCGAGGCGGCGCGGCTCGATGGGGGAAGCGCGTAAGCGATGCGTGAGCGCAAAATGCGACTGTTATCACCAAAATGAAATTTCATTTCACAACAATGTTGAAATATAAATTTCATTTTACTACGGTTATAGCACAGCAGAATCAGCGACGGGCCGGCGTGCGCTGGCCCTCTTCACTATGAGGCGAGAACATGACGATCACAGGAAACTTTATTGGCGGGAAAACCGTTATCAGCAGCAGCAACGAAACGATGCCGGTGTACGATCCGGCGACGGGCAAAGCGGTGCGCGAAGTCACGGTATCGACCGCGCAGGAAGTCTCTGAGGCGATTCAGGTTGCTCGCGATGCGTTTGACAGCTGGTCTCGCACCACGCCGCTGCGCCGCGCCCGCGTGCTGTTCAACTTTAAAATGTTGCTGGAGCAGCACGTGGAAGAGCTGGCGGGGATCATCGTCAGCGAGCACGGCAAAGTGTGGTCGGATGCGCTGGGCGAGCTGACCCGCGGCATGGAAGTGGTCGAATTCGCCTGCGGGATCCCGCACCTGATTAAAGGCGAATACTCCTCTGACGTCGGCACCGGCGTCGACAGCTACTCGTTGATGCAGCCGCTGGGCGTGGTGGCCGGGATCACCCCGTTCAACTTCCCGGCGATGGTGCCGATGTGGATGTTCCCGCTGGCGCTGGCCTGCGGCAACAGCTTCGTCCTCAAGCCGCCGGCGCTGGCGCCAACGGCCGCCGTGCGTCTGGCAGAGCTGCTGAAAGAGGCCGGTCTGCCGGACGGCGTGTTTAACGTCGTGCACTGCAGCAATGAAGATGCCGAGCAGCTGTACACTGACCCGCGCATTGCGGCGGTGAGCTTCGTCGGCTCCTCCGGCGTGGCGGAGTATATCTATAAGACCGCCAGCGCCCACGGCAAGCGCGTGCAGGCCTTCGGCGCCGCCAAGAACCACGCGATAGTGATGCCGGATGCCGATCTCGACGCCACCGTTAACGCCATTATGGGCGGCGCCTTCGGTTCCGCAGGCGAGCGCTGCATGGCGCTGCCGGTGGTGGTGGCGGTGGGAGATGAAACCGCCGACAAACTGATCGCTCGCCTGAAGCCGCTGGTGGAAGCGCTGAAAGTGGGCCCGGGCTGCATGCGCGGCCAGGAAGAGAACGAGATGGGGCCGGTGGTGTCTGATACTCACCAGAAAAAAGTGCTCGGCTATATTGATAAAGGCGAAAGCGAAGGGGCAAAACTGGTGGTCGATGGCCGCAAACTGCGCGTGCCGGGCTACGACGCGGGCTATTATATCGGCGGCACCCTGTTCGATCACGTCACCCCGGAGATGACCATCTGGCGCGAAGAGATCTTTGGCCCGGTGCTGGGGATTGTGCGCGCGGCGGACTATGACAGCGCCCTCGAACTGGTCAACAGCCACGAGTTTGGCAACGGCAGCGCCGTCTTCACCAGCAACGGCCACACCGCGCGTGAATTCGTCCATGACGTGCAGGCGGGGATGGTCGGGGTGAACGTGCCGGTCCCGGTGCCGATGGCGTTCCACAGCTTCGGCGGCTGGAAGCGCTCAGTGTTTGGCGCGCTGAACGTCCACGGGCCGGACGGCGTGCGCTTCTACACGCGCATGAAGACCGCCACCGTACGCTGGCCGGCAGGGCAGCAGACCGTATCTGAATTCAGCATGCCGACGTTAGGTTAATCGGCGAAGGAGAGCGCCATGTCGTTACTGGCTAAATCGCGAAAAGAGGGACAGATCCAGCACATTACGCCGCAGAGCGCCGGTTGGCGCTATATCGGCTTTGATGTCTGGATGTTGAAAAAAGGGCAGACCGTGACGCTGGAGAGCGGCGACCGCGAGCTGTGCCTGGTGCTGGTCGCCGGCCTGGCGTCGGTGAAAACGCAGCAGGCCGATTTCCCGAATCTCGGTAAACGAATGTCGCCGTTTGAACGCACCCCGCCGTGGTCGGTGTACGTGCCACCGCAGGATCGGGTCGAGGTGACCGCCGATTCCGATCTGGAGCTGGCGGTGTGTAGCGCGCCGGGCAAAGGCAGTTTCCCGGCACGCCTGATTCGGCCGGAAGACGTCGGCGTGGAGCACCGCGGGAAAGGGCGCAACCAGCGCCGGGTGCATAATATTCTGCCGGACAGCGCCGAGGCGGATTGCCTGCTGGTGGTCGAGGTCTACACCGACGAAGGGGCCACCAGCTCGTGGCCGTCGCATAAGCACGATACCGCCCAGCCGGGCAAAGAGACGCAGCTGGAAGAGACCTACTATCACCGCTTCGATCCGCCGCAGGGCTTTGCCTTCCAGCGGGTCTACACCGACGACCGCAGCCTGGACGCCTGCATGGCGCCCTATAACCACGATGTGGTGATGGTGCCGCGCGGTTACCATCCGGTGGCGGCGATTGCCGGTTACGACAGCTATTATCTGAACGTCATGGCCGGGCCGGATCGGAAATGGTTGTTCACCTGGGAAGAGGACCACGCCTGGATCAACACCCCGGAATATCCGCGCCACGACTAACGTGACGCGCAGACGCCGATAAAAAAGGCCGGTTAGCGATGCTAACCGGCCTTCTTGTCTATGGGCTGCGGGTGTTTTTTCGCGAAAGGCTCCGCGGAATCCCACTCCCAGGCCCGGCAAGCGCAGCGCCGCCGGGCAGGACACCTCTGGCGCCATACCCGTCTTGTGCCGGATGGCGCTACGCTTATCCGGCCTACGGGGTCCTCTCACAGGCTCATACCTCGTAGGCCCGGCAAGCGCAGCGCCGCCGGGCAGGACACCTCTGGCGCTATACCCGTCTTGTGCCGGATGGCGCTACGCTTATCCGGCCTACGGGGGCCTCTCACAGGCTCATACCTCGTAGGCCCGGCAAGCGCAGCGCCGCCGGGCAGGACACCTCTGGCGCCATACCCGTCTTGTGCCGGATGGCGGCTTCGCCTTATCCGGCCTACGGGGGCCTCTCACAGGCTCATACCTCGTAGGCCCGGTAAGCGCAGCGCCACCGGGCAAGATATCAGGCTCGATACCCGTCATGTTGCCGGGTGGCGGCTGGCGCCTTACCCGGCCTACGTTCGTACGACCTGTCGTTAATTTATTCACCATTGTTGCTGAAACTGCCGGTGCTGACGGCCTCAAAATCGCTGAGACGTTCCCGGAAGGCCGGGGCAGCCCGCATGGATGCGGGCTGAGGGCCGTGTTTTCCACGGACGCTGCCTCGGCCCGACCCGAAGCCTGCCGGGATAAGTCGAAGGGACCGCGTAGCGGCGATTTTGCTGGCCGGAGCCCGGGGGTACAGGGGGCGGCGGCGACTGGCCGCCCCCTGTGCGCTCCCTGCGCCATGCCAGGCATAACGCAGAAAATTAACCGGGAGCGCAAATTTCACTGAAGTTATACGTGATAAACGCTTTGTCTGGCCGGGAAAGTTGCAAACCGAAAACAGTGTCTACGGCGACCCGCAGGCGCATATATCACACGCCCGGCAAGCGCAGCGCCGCCGGGCGATGAGCGCTGGCACGCAACCTCCTTTGTGCCGGATGGCGGCTTCGCCTTATCCGGCCTACAACGACTACGCTTATCCGGCCTACGGGGTCCCCCCGCAGGCTTATCCCGCGCCGCCGCGCAATCGACGCCAGGCGGCCTATCTCACGCCTTCTGCTTGGCCTCGGACTCCTGACTGCTGTTCAGCGCCAGCGAAACCGCCAGCGTCTGGGCCAGGCACAGGGAAGCAACCTGCGAACGGAAGCCATCCACCTGCGCTTCCCGCACCACAAAGCAGACATCGCTGAAGGCCGCCAGCGGGCTGACCTGGCTGTCGGTAATGGCGATCTGCCGCGCTTTGCGCTGCGCGCCCAGTTCCACCAGCTCGACCACTTCCCGGGCGTACGGCGAGAAGCTCACCGCCACCACCACGTCTTTCGGGCCGACCAGACTCAGCTGTTCGGTGAACATGCCGCCGAGGCCGTCGATCAGAAAGGCTTTGCGATCGAGGTGGCGCAGCGCATAGGTCAGATAGGAGGCGACGCTGAACGACCGGCGCAGGCCAATGACGTAGATATTTTCCGCCTCGCCCAGCAGGGCCACCGCGCGCTCCAGCTCATCGCTGGAGGTCTGCATCGCCAGCTGCTGCAGCGCCTGGTTGTTCACCATTGTGAACATATTGAGGATTTCCGTCGGCGTTTCCGGCGGGCTGGACTCATCGCTGGTGGTCTGGCGGAACAGACGGGCACGCTCGGTATAGTTGGCGGTCTCTTCCATCAAATGCTGCTTGAACATCTGTTTCATTTCGTTAAAGCCGCTGAAGCCGAAGGCGTTGGCAAAACGAATCAGCGTGGAAGGGGGAACATCCGCCTGTTGCGCAATGGAGGCCACGGTATCGAAAGCCACGCTATTGCTGTTATCAAGGATATAGCGGGCGACCTGTTTCAGACGTTTGCTTAACGTATCGTAGCGACGCCTGATTTCATCCTGCAGGATGGTCAGCTGTGTTGGGTTATTGGCCATAGAGTGCGCTCTGAGAAAATGGAAGGAATATGGCTTCCAGTGTACCAAATGAAGCGAATTTTTCATTTATTGCGACGAAATACGCGATTCATTTCACGAAGAAACAGAAAAACGCCCGCTCCGCAAGGTGACGGAGACGGGCGTTGGGGGATCAGCGGCGGGCTTCGCGCCAGTAGCCAATAAGCGTCAGGTAGTTGCGTTTCACTTCCTCTATCAGCGCCTCATCGCTGAGCTCGCCCTGCATCCAGCGCCGCGACGGCTGGCCAAAGATGGTGCGCCCGACGGCGAAACCTTTGATCATCGGGTGTGCGGCCGCTTCGGCGAAACCGGCGCGCAGTTTGTCGGAAGGCGCATCGAGACCGAGGATCAGGATCCCGCGGCTCCACGGATCTTCGCGCTCGATAAGGGCGGTGATCTGCTGCCAGCTGGCGCTGGAGAGCGGCGGCAGCTTCCACCAGTCCGGCTTGATCCCCAGCTGATAGAAGTGCTCCAGCATGGTGTGGTAATGGCGCTCGTCTTTGTCCGGGCCATTTTCCGGGAGGATCACCTCCAGCAGCAGCTCGTGGCCTGATTTGTTACAGGCCTGCCACACCTCGAGCAGCAGAGCGTCCTGCTCTTCACGCAGCGCCGCCGGGTCGTCCGGGTGATAGAAGACCAGACATTTGACGACATGCTCCAGCGGCCAGTCGATCAGCTGCGAGCCGATGTTGCCATGCTCCAGACGCAGCGGGCGCGAGCTGGGCAGTTCGATAGGGCGCCCGATCCACCAGCCCTTGCCGGTAATGGCGTTCAGCGCACGCTGGCCGTAGGTGCCGTCGGCCAGAATGCCGCTGCGCTGGTCGAGTCCCGCCTCCTGCGCCGCCGCTTCGGCCGCGGCCAACAACAGCAGCTTGAGCTGCGGAATGCAGGCTTCATCGCGCCCGGTCTCCCGCGCCAGGTCGGCCAGCTGTTTGCGATGGTCGAAGGCGAAAATGCACAGCTCCGGCCACTGCTGGCGGCGGCTGGTCACCCGGTGCAGATGGTTGAGGCGCTCGTCGACGTCCGGGCGCGGCACCGATTCGGCGCGCTGCAGGTAGTCATCGAGTTCGACTTTGGTCGGCATCGCCGGCGCGCAGCCGTGGCGGGAGACCACCAGCGCCCCGCAGGCGTTGGCGTAACGGCAAGCCTGCTCCCAGCCCTCGTCGTTAAGCCAGCCGCGCAGCAGGCCCGACATAAAGGCATCCCCGGCGCCCAGCACGTTGAGCACTTCCACGCGCACGCCCTGCTGCAGCGGCACCTGGTCCCAGCTGTCCGGGATGTCGCCTTCCAGCACCACGCAGCCCATCGGTCCGCGCTTGCAGACGAGGGTGGCTTTGGTGGCATGGCGCACATTTTTCAACGCGGTCAGGGTATCGGTGCTGCCCCCGGCAATATGAAACTCTTCTTCGGTTCCCACCACCAAATCGAACAGATGCAGCACTTCCTGCAGCTGGCTGGTGACCGGCCCGGACTCAATGAAACGGGTTTCGCCATCGCCGAGCGAGGTGAGTCCCCACAGCACCGGACGGTAATCGATATCCAGCGCGGTACGCAGGCCGTGACGGCGAGCGTACTCCAGCGCCTTCAGCACCGCGGCGCGGGTGTTGGCGTGCGACAGGTGGGTGCCGGTCACCGCCAGCGCCCGGGAGGAGGCAATATACTCCTCGCTGATGTCGTCAGGCGTTAAGGCCATATCGGCGCAGTTATCGCGGTAGAAAATCAGAGGGAAGGTCTCCTGATCCTTGATCCCCAGCATCACCAGCGCGGTCAGGCGGGATTTGTCGGTAATCAGATACTCGGTATCCACCCCGGCGCGGTTGAGCGTTTCACGCAGGAAACGGCCGTTGTGTTCATCGCCAACGCGCGCCAGCATGGCCGATTTCAGCCCCTGAATCGCGGTGCCAAAGGCCACGTTGCCGGAGGAGCCGCCCAGATATTTCGAGAAACTGGCAACGTCTTCTAGCCGCGAACCGATCTGCTGGGCATAGAGGTCGACGGCCACCCGACCTATACAGATGACGTCGAGCCGCTTTACTGCTGCATTCATAGCTAGGATTTCCTTTTTGGTGTCTGCTGCCTGGAAGGGTCGGGATCCCGACGTCGACTCCGTGAACAGCCTGAGGGTTATTGGTTACCCTTAGTTTGAGAAATAAATATTTCATTTGCAAACTCGTTCGAAATTAAAAAACCAAAAGTGTGAGGGATATACCACTCTGCCGCACTGAGCCTCGCGTTAGCGCGGATCGCCCCCTCTGTCGACCCTGAGGAAAATGAAACGCCAAACGACAGCTATTTACCTATGATTTTTAAGGTGATATTGCCGTCTGGCGCCGCCAAAAAGGGCCCGAAAACGTGTCAGGAATGTAAGTGAAACGTATGAAATGGGTAGAGAGTTTGATCCTTCTCGCAAAATGAAATATTTCTTCTGTATTTGTATTTAATGAAAAAAATGTTTGCCTATAATCCACAGGTATTCCAGTGACGTGAACGACGGCCCCGACGGCATCGGCGCGACGCCACACACAAATACTGAACAATAAGGATTGTGCAACATGGGCAAACTGAGACTGACAACGGCGCAGGCGCTGGTGAAGTTCCTCGATAACCAGTACCTGGAAGTGGATGGCGAAGAGCTGAAGTTCGTGAAAGGCATTTTTGCGATTTTCGGCCATGGCAACGTCCTGGGGCTGGGGCAGGCGCTGGAGCAGGATAGCGGCGACATGCGCGTCTATCAGGGGCGCAACGAGCAGGGGATGGCCCATGCGGCCACCGGTTTTGCCCGCCAGGCCCTGCGCCGGCAGATTATCGCCTGCACCTCCTCCATCGGCCCGGGGGCGGCCAACATGATCACCGCCGCCGGCACCGCCAGCGCCAACCGCATTCCGCTGCTGCTGCTGCCGGGCGATGTCTTCGCCACCCGCCAGCCGGACCCGGTGCTCCAGCAGATTGAGCAGAGCTACGATCTCAGCATCAGCACCAATGACGCCTTCCGCGCGGTCAGCAAATACTGGGACCGCATTACCCGCCCGGAACAGCTGATGAGCGCCTGCATTAACGCCATGCGCGTCCTGACCGACCCGGCGGAAACCGGCGCAGTGACGCTGTGCCTGCCGCAGGATGTGCAGGGCGAAGCCTGGGACTACCCGGAATCCTTCTTTGCGCGTCGCGTACACCGTCTCGATCGCCGTCCGGCCAGCGCCGCGCAGCTGGCGGACGCCATGGCAGCCATCAAAGCCAGCCGTAAACCGCTGATCGTCTGCGGCGGCGGGGTGAAATACTCCGGCGCGGGCGAAGCGCTGTCCCGTTTCGCCGAGCGCTACGGAGTGCCTTTTGCCGAAACCCAGGCCGGGAAGGGGACGGTGGTCTCTTCTCACCCCCTGAACGTCGGCGGCGTCGGCGAAACGGGCTGTCTGGCGGCGAACCTGCTGGCGAAAGAGGCCGACCTGGTGATCGGCGTCGGCACCCGTTTCAGCGATTTTACCACCGCCTCGAAATGGATTTTCCAGCACCCGGAGGTGCGTTTCCTGAATATTAACGTCAGCAACTTCGACGCCTGGAAGCTGGACGGCATTGCCATGCTGGCGGACGCCCGGGAGGCGATGACCGCCCTCGACGCGGCGCTGGCGGACAGCGGCTGGCAGGCCGGCTGGGGCGCGCAGATCGAGAGCGTGCAGAGCCGTCAGTTAAAAGAGACCCAGCGCGTGTACCAGGCGGTGTGGCAGGAGAAATCCTTTGTGCCGGAGATCGACGATCATCTCGATCGCGAATCGGTATATCGCGAGTTCCGCCAGATCACCGACTCCACCCTGACCCAGAGCAGCGTCCTCGGGGTACTGAATGAAACGCTGCCGGCCGAGGCGGTGATCGTCGCGGCGGCGGGCAGCCTGCCCGGCGATCTGCAGCGCGTCTGGCGCAACCGCGCGGAAAACACCTATCACGTGGAGTACGGCTACTCCTGCATGGGATACGAAGTCAACGCGGCGCTGGGGGTGAAGCTGGCGCAGCCGCAGAGCGAAGTCTACTCCCTGGTCGGCGATGGCTCGTTCATGATGCTCCACTCTGAGCTGGTCACCTCCCTGCAGGAGCGGGCGAAGATCAACGTCGTACTGTTCGACAACATGGCCAACGGCTGCATCAACAACCTGCAGATGGAGCACGGGATGGACAGCTTCGGCACCGAGTTCCGCTACCGCCAGCCGGAAACCGGCCAGCTGCAGGGCGGCCTGGTGCCGGTGGACTTCGCCACCATCGCCGCCGGCTACGGCTGCAAAACCTGGCGCGTCACCACCCTGGACGAACTGCGCCACGCGCTGGACGCCGCCCGTCGCGAAACGGTCAGCACCCTGATTGATATTAAAGTGCTGCCGAAGACCATGGTGCACAAATACGGCAGCTGGTGGAACGTCGGGGTCGCCCAGACGGCGCTCTCAGAGCGGATCCGCAAAGTTGCGCAAATGATTAATGAAAAGCGCGCCCAGGCGCGTGATTACTAAAACGAACATCCACCCTGAATCCTACAGACTTACGGAGAAAACCATTATGTCGCTCAAATTAGGTGTCATCGGCGCTGGCGCTATCGGTAAAGAACACATCCGTCGCTGCACCCAGGTTCTGCAGGGCGCCACCGTTGTGGCAGTGTCTGATATCAATGCCGACAACGCCCGTGCGGCGGTCGCGCTGCCGGGCGTGCAGGCGGAAGTCTACGCCGACGGCCACGACGTGATTAACGCCAGCGATGTCGATGCCATCCTGGTCACCTCCTGGGACCCGACCCACGAAGAGTACACCCTGGCCGCCATCGCCGCCGGTAAGCCGGTGTTCTGCGAAAAACCGCTGGCGATGTCTGCGGAAGGCTGCCGCCGTATCGTCGATGCTGAAATGAAGGCCGGCCGTCGCCTGGTGCAGGTTGGCTTTATGCGCCCATACGACGAAGGCTATCTGGCGCTGAAAAAAGTGATCGACGATGGCGATATCGGCGCGCCGCTGATGCTGCGCTGCGCCCACCGCAACCAGGCGGTTGGCGAGAACTACACCACCGATATGGCGATCACCAACACCCTGATCCACGAGCTGGACGTGCTGCGCTGGCTGCTGAACGATGACTACCGTTCCGTGCAGGTGCGCTTCCCGCGCTCCACCTCGCACACCCATGCGCGCCTGAAAGATCCGCAGATCGTCTCCTTTGAAACCAAAAAAGGCACCCTGATCGACGTCGAGGTGTTCGTGAACTGCCAGTACGGGTATGACATCCAGTGCGAAGTGGTCGGCGAGACCGGGATTGCCCGTCTGCCGGAGCCGTCTGCCGTCCAGATGCGCAAGTCCGCCAGCCTGTCGACCGCCATTCTGACCGACTGGAAAGACCGCTTTATCAAAGCCTACGATGTTGAGCTGCAGGCCTTTATCAACGACGTCAAAGCCGGTCAGCTGCACGGCCCGTCGGCCTGGGACGGCTATGCGGCGTCGGTAGCGGCGGACGCCTGCATTAAAGCGCAGGGAACCAGCGAGCCGGTTGAGGTGACGCTGCCTGAGTGCCCGGCATTCTACAAACGTTAAGCACGCTTTGCCGACGGAACTTCTTTGCACAGGTAACGACGATGAAAATTGCCTTTGATGTGGATGTGATTAAGGACCTCGGGATCACCCGCATGGTCCATCAGGTAGCGGAGTGGGGCTACAAGTACATTGAACAGTCGCCGCACCCACAGATAAACCCGTTCTACAAGCACCCGCGCGCCAGCCGGGAGATCATGGCCGAGTACAAGCAGGCGCTGCGCGATACCGGCCTTGAGCTGTCGTCGTTTATCTGCGTCTACCGCTGGTCCGGCCCGGACGAACTGCGCCGCCAGGCGGCGGTGAAAAACTGGAAACGGCTGGTGGAAATTGCGGTGGAGATGGGTGTTCAGGTGATCAACACCGAGTTCTCCGGCGATCCGAATCAGCCTGAGATCTGCGATGAAATGTTCTATCGCTCGATGGAAGAGCTGTTGCCGATTTTTGAGCGGGAAGGCATCCGCGTGGAGATCCAGGCGCATCCCTGGGATTTCTGCGAAGAGAACAATGAAACCGTCGATATCGTGAAGTCGTTCCGCAGCGATAACGTGAAGTACGTCTACAGCGTGCCGCACACCTTTTTCTACGACAAAGGCGTCGGCGACGTGGCGAGCATGCTGCGCTATGCCGGGAGCGATCTCTCCCATGTCCTGATTGCGGATACCCGCAATCATACGAAACATTGCCGCTATATCGTTAACCCGCCGGGCGTGGATGCCGTGGTGCACCAGCACGTAGGCGTCGGGGAAGGGGATGTGGATTTCGACGCGCTGTTCCGCACCCTGCGCGAAATGAAATTCGCCGAGCAGACCTTCAAGGTCGGCGGGGAGCCGATTGTCGCCACCTCGCTGTTTGGCTACCCGGAAAAAATGAAATACCAGGCAGTGGAAACCCGTGAACTCATTGAACGTGAATTGCTGCGCCGCTAAGGCGCAGCGGCAGGAGCCCTACTATGAACAAAGATAACGTCAAACTGGCTATCGCCCCGATCGGCTGGACTAACGATGATATGCCGGAGCTCGGCAGCGAAAATACTTTCCAGCAGATCGTCAGCGAAATGGCGCTGGCCGGCTTTACCGGCAGCGAAGTCGGCAGCAAATATCCGCGCGA
>ENA-UPSY01000798-UPSY01000798.1-human-gut-metagenome-genome-assembly--contig:-NODE-798-length-36406-cov-6.245837_pt1 | contig 36406 bp, 36 predicted proteins | sample MGYA00250044_ERZ773365 | MGnify/ENA primary metagenome ERZ773365 (study PRJEB29103, sample SAMN06111932) | human gut metagenome | biome: human gut; feature: ankylosing spondylitis patient; material... | reverse complement strand
GAAGGAAAAATACGAAAAATGGTGCGGCAGGTTGCACAATTATCTTTTAATGGACCAATGGCGAGAAAAAAAGGACAGGAAGTCATGGTTGTAACAGAACGTGCAGTATTTCAATTGGTAAAAGATGGTGTTGAGTTGATAGAGATTGCCCCGGGAATCGATCTACAGACACAGATACTTGATAAAATGGATTTTAAGCCAATTATAAGCAAGAATCTGCGCGTAATGGACGAAAGATTATTTGTTCAGGATGGACCTTTTGGACTTAAATTGAAAGAAAAATAAAAGACTTATAAGATTGTGAAAATAGAAGAAGGAGAAAATTCATGAAAGATGTAGTAATTGTAAGTGGCGTGAGACTTCCAGTTGGAAGTTATGGTGGAAGTTTGAAAGATATCACAGCAATAGACATGGGAGCAATGGTGGTAAAAGAAGCAGTTAAAAGGGCGGGAATCCAGCCATCAGATGTTGATGAGGTTGTAATTGGACAAGTTGGAGAAGTTGCAGAAAATGGATTTATTGCAAGAGCAGTAAGCTTAAAGGCTGGAATGCCGAAAGAAACAACCGCTTATTCTGTAAACCGTCAGTGTGGCTCAGGGCTTCAGTCTATTGCAGAAGCTGTGATGGAGATTCAGACAGGACAGGCGGACGTTGTTGTTGCTGGTGGTACAGAGAATATTTCAAGACTTCCGTATTATGTAAACGATGCACGATGGGGAGCAAGAATGGGTCACAAAGTATTTGAGGATGGAGTTATTGACATTCTTACATGGCCGTTGGATGGAAATCATAATGGTGTGACGGCAGAAAATGTAGCAAAAAAATATCATGTAACAAGAGAAGAGCAGGATGCGTTCGCAGTACGTAGTCATCAGAGAGCATGCAAAGCAATTAAAGAAGGCAAGTTCAAAGATGAGATTCTTCCGGTAGAATTGAAAGATCGTAAGGGAAATGTAACGATTTTTGATACAGATGAGGGACCAAGAGAAGGACAGAGTATGGAAAAACTTGCAAAACTTCGTCCATGTTTTGTAAAAGGAGGTACAGTAACAGCGGCAAATTCTTCCAGCTTAAATGATGGCGCTGCAGCAGTTGTTGTAATGTCTAAAGAAAAAGCAGAAGAACTTGGGGTGACACCAAAAGTAAAGATAGAAGGATATGCAATTGCCGGATTTGATGCGGAACTAATGGGATATTCACCGAAAATCTCCAGCGAGAAACTTGCTGATAAACTTGGATTAGATCTTAAATCCATTGATATGTTTGAAATCAATGAAGCATTTGCGAGTCAGGCGTATGCGGTGAGCCGTGATCTTGGACTTGATCCTGAAAAGGTTAATATTTATGGTGGCGGAATCTCCATCGGACATCCAATCGGAGCAACAGGCGCAATGCTTACTGTAAAAGTAATGTATGAGTTAATGAGAACAGATAAAAAAGATGCAATGATTAGCATGTGTATTGGTGGAGGACAGGGAATCTCTATGTACTTTACAAAATGCGAAGCATAATTTGATGTATAAAAAGTCCGTCTATGTATTAATTATCAATGTTCATAGACGGACTTTTGAATTTATAGAAATAATACCATCCTGAAAGATGAAAATATCAGAATGGTAAAAAGGAAGTTATCTGATGAAATTTGTTGCAATGGGTTCCTCACGTTGAGGAAGTGGAATGCCGTTGGATTTTCCAGCTTCAATACATTTTAAAAGCCAACTCATGTTAAGAGCAAGTGTGCGCATGGTTTGAAGCCCTTCGAGATCTTTTTCTATGTCTGTTGGTTTCAAGCCGTGAACCTGATTCCAATATTGAGATGGAACAATTGGCATATTACACATTGCAAAATACATGTTCATCTGGGAGAAGGCTTCAGAAGCACCTCCTCTGCGACAGGAAACAACTGCGGCAGCTGGTTTGTTTTCAAGATAAGAACTTCCACTGAAGAAAAGACGATCCATAAAAGAAGAAAGAGAACCGGTGGAAGATCCATAATAAACAGCGGATCCAAATATGAATCCATCAGTATCCTTTGCTTTTTCTAAAAATATCTTTAAAATATCATCAAATACACAGGTTCCGCTTTCTTGACATTGACAGCATCCGATACATCCTTTGACAGTGCTTCCAATCCAAAAAATTTCAGAATCAATTGCTTCTTTTTTTAATTGCATCTGAATTTCTTGTAAAGCACGGTGTGTACAGCCATTTTTATGTGGGGATCCATTTACTAATAATACTTTCATGTTATTGAGCCTCCTTGCTTAAAGCATAATATTGAACGATCTGCCTTACATTATAAACGTAGCAAAGGAGTATGGAATAATCAAGAAAGAAAAACTATTAGTTGCATAATGCGCAACAATAAATTAAAAGATTGAAAGAAACAGTAAGAGAATTTCAATCTTTTAATATGTAATCAAATCAAATTCATATATTCCAACGCCTGGCGGATTCCGCCATCTTCCAATGCGCCGGTCACATAATCAGCCTGTGCTTTCAAGTTTTCAGAACCATTTCCCATAGCAATCTTAAATCCGGCAGCCTGAAACATTGGCAAATCATTATTACTATCGCCGAAAGCGATAACATCCTTCTTTTCGTATCCAAGTACATTACTCATAACACTGATCGCAAGTCCTTTGGAACAACCTTTCATGACAAATTCAATCGTTCTTCCAACAAAAGATCCACTGTGAATAATATAATCATACCATAGGGATAATTCCTGGCATAATTTCTCTGGATTACATCCGGGTGTGCGCTTGGCACTTATTTTGTTAAAGTGAAGATTATGTTCATTTCCACGAATAGGAAGCAGTTTGTCACCGAGTTCCTGAGTGATCAGATCAGCAAACCAGTCTATGTCACTTGTATATTCATCCAGATTATAGTACATATAATCATTGCCTTCCAGTACAGGGATAAAACCGTTTGCCTTAATGATCTCTACGGTCTTCCATGCCAGATCGGTTGGCATCTCACGCTCAAATACCCGCGTTCCATTATATTCGATATATGCTCCAAGATTAGCGATAAGTCCGTCAAATCCAATCTCCTTCATAAGATATTCAGGAACAAAAGCGTTTGAACGACCGGTACAGATGAAAGTCTTATGTCCGTTTTTTCTCAACTGTTGAAGTGCAAGTTTTGTATCTTCTGGTGTTCCTTTTACAATATCTAAAATTGTTCCATCTGCATCAAAGAAAAGACATTTTCCCATTGTAAGTATTCCTTCTATATTATAGTATTATCTCTCGCCTAAAAATCCCATGAATTTACGCACAGAGTAATTCAGGATAAGATCCTCCGGAATGTCAGCTTTTTGAGCCAAAGCTTTGGCATACTGGAAATCTCCAACATGTTCTGTGCCGTGGCTGTCACTGGAGAACAGAACCGGATAATTAAAGTGCTTGGACAGATTCAATATTAAGAGATCAGCGTAGGTTGTATCCCCACGATATCCATCCGGACTTAAAGAACTGTTATTGATCTCAAGCAGAACATGGTTCTCCATTGCAGCACGGAAAAGCGCAAAATAATCTACCGGGAATTTCTCGTCATCGCAATGACCGATGATATTAACATTAGGATTCTCCATAGCCTTGATATAAGCACAGGTGTTCTCATCTGCTGTCCCGGACTTGAAAATTGGACGATGCATACTTGCTATCACATAATCCAGAGACTCTAAAATCTCATCATCAAGATCCAGTTTTCCTTCCTGATTCAGAATATTTACCTCTGCACCGTAAAGCATTCTAACACCGAGACGCTTTGGTTGTGCAAATGCAAGGCTGCGGAAATAAGAAATGCGTCCGCCACCAAGCATTTTCGGACCATGATCGGAAATTCCAAGCATCTTAAGCCCGGCTGCATTGGCAGCTTTTGCCATATCAGTCATGGTCGCACAGGTTCCATGCCCGCTGGCGATGGAATGTGTGTGGATATCAAATTCATAAGAAGCCATATAATCCAACCCTTCTTTCTAATCGTTCGCGCGAGAGACACAGTGTCGATTAACGTGTCATGTCGCATATATACCCTAATTATGCGGTATTTTGAGTAAAATGTCAATTAATTCGAGGTAAAATACAGAGAAAAAACAAATAAAACACAACACAAACCATGTTGGGATTTGTTGTAACTTTAGAGAAATATAATGTGGGATGTATTGTGTTTTGATTGACTTTAAGGGATAAATAAAGTATAATAAATGTTAATATTGGAAGAAAGGAGTTTAAGAGCAAAATGGGACTTTATACTTATGACAGTACTCCCATCCCGAAGTCGGACAGAATTCCAAAACTGGTAGAAAACCTGTATGCGAAGATGCCTGAGATTGAGTCGGCGAGAGCGGTACTGATTACGGAGTCGTACAAGCAGACTGAGAATGAACCAATGATCATCCGTAGAGCAAAAGCATTCCAGCATATTTTGGAGAATATTCCGATCACGATCCGTGACTTGGAACTTGTTGTTGGAAGCAGCACACTTGCCCCAAGAGGATGCCAGACATTTCCGGAGTTCTCTTACGAGTGGCTGGAGGCAGAGTTTGATACAGTTGAAACAAGAAGCGCTGACCCGTTCTACATCTCTGAGCAGACGAAGAAGGAACTGAAAGAGGCGAATGCTTACTGGAAAGGCCGTACAACAAGTGACCTGGCTACAGCATACATGGAGCCGGAGACATTACTTGACATTGAACACAATATCTTTACACCTGGAAACTATTTCTATAATGGTGTAGGACATGTGACAGTTAAGTATGGTGAAGTTCTCGAGATCGGATTTTCCGGAATCCGCAAGAAAGCAGAAGATGAGCTTGCTTCTATGAAGGTCAGTGATGGTAACTATCAGACAAAATCACGTTTCCTTGAGGCAGTGATGATCAGCTGTGATGCAGCGATCACATATGCCCGCCGTTATGCAAAGCTTGCACTTGAGATGGCTGAGAAATGTTCTGATCCGGTAAGAAAGAAAGAACTTCTTATCATTGCACAGAATTGTGCGAATGTACCGGAGAAGGGTGCGACAGGATTCTATGAAGCTTGTCAGTCCTTCTGGTTTGTACAGCAGCTGTTACAGATCGAGTCCAGTGGACATTCAATCTCCCCTGGAAGATTCGACCAGTATATGTATCCTTATTATAAGAAGGATCTCGACAGCGGAAAGATCACAAGAGAGTTCGCACAGGAACTGTTGGATTGTATCTGGGTTAAATTAAATGACCTGAACAAGTGCCGTGATGCGGCTTCAGCAGAAGGATTCGCAGGTTACAGTCTGTTCCAGAACCTGATCGTAGGAGGACAGAATGAAGAGGGCATAGATGTTACGAATGATCTTTCATTTATGTGTATTACATCATCTATGCATGTATTCCTTCCAATGCCTTCTCTTTCAGTAAGAGTTTGGAATGGATCACCACATGAATTCTTGATTTATGCAGCAGAACTTACAAGAACAGGAATCGGACTCCCGGCGTATTATAATGATGAGGTTATTATCCCGTCACTGGAGAGCCGTGGACTGACTTTACAGGATGCGAGAGACTACAATATCATCGGATGTGTAGAACCACAGAAGTCTGGTAAGACGAACGGATGGCATGATGCAGCATTCTTCAATATGTGTCGTCCGCTGGAACTGGTATTTTCAAATGGTGTGGACAAGGGTGTACAGATTGGTCCAAAGACAGGTAATGTTGAGGATATGAAGACATTTGATGAATTCTATGATGCTTATAAAGCACAGATGGATTACGCAATCGCACTACTTGTTAATGCTGACAATGCTATTGATATGGCACACGCAGAGAGAGCACCGCTTCCGTTCTTGGCAAGTATGGTCGATGACTGTATCAAGAGAGGAAAGACACTGGAACAGGGAGGAGCTGTATATAACTTTACAGGTCCGCAGGGATTCGGTGTTGCCAACATGGCGGATGCACTTTACGCAGTAAAGAAACTCGTTTATGACGAGAACAAGATTACAATGCATGATCTGAAGATGGCTCTTAGTACAAACTATGGAAAGGGTCTGAGCAGTGATGATGTTGCAGAGATGGTATCAGAAGTGGCTTCTGCTATGAAGTCTGCCGGACAGCCGGTAGGCGAGAAAGAAGTTGCGGCAATCCTGAAGACTGTTGTTGCAGCGACAGAATCAGAGCAGGTGAAAGCGAATGGTGAGAGAATCCTCAAGCTGATTGATGCAGTGCCGAAGTTCGGAAATGATATTCCGGAGGTTGATGCATTTGCAAGAGACGTTGCCTATACTTATACAAAACCACTGGAGAAATACAAAAATCCACGTGGAGGTATGTTCCAGGCGGGATTATATCCAGTATCAGCGAATGTACCGCTTGGCGGACAGACAGGAGCCACACCGGACGGACGTCTGGCACATATGCCGGTAGCCGATGGAGTATCGCCATCAGCCGGTAAGGATGTGAACGGACCGACAGCAGCTGCAAACTCCGTTTCCAGACTGGATCACTTTATTGCTTCGAATGGAACACTGTTCAATCAGAAGTTTCATCCGTCTGCACTGAGTGGAAGAGAAGGACTTGAGAAGTTTGTAGGACTGATCCAGTCATACTTTGATCAGAAGGGAAGCCACATGCAGTTTAACGTTGTCAGCCGTGAAACACTTCTGGATGCACAGAAGCACCCGGAACAGTACAAACATCTGGTTGTACGTGTAGCTGGATACAGCGCACTGTTTACGACATTGTCCAAGTCACTGCAGGATGATATCATCCGCAGAACGGAGCAGGGATTTTAAGAATAAGAAGGAGACAGCATGGAAGAATATCTGAAGACCAAAGGAAGAATCTTCGATATCCAGCGGTATTCCATCCATGATGGGAATGGAATTCGAACCATCGTGTTCCTGAAGGGGTGCGTGCTCAGATGCCGCTGGTGCTGTAATCCGGAATCACAGCACTACGAGATCGAGACAATGATGGTACAGGGAGAACCGAAAGTGATCGGTGAGGACACTACGGTTGCAGAAGTAATGAAGACGGTAGAAAAAGATCGTACTTATTATAGAAGAACCGGAGGCGGACTTACACTTTCCGGAGGCGAAAGCCTTTGCCAGCCGAAGTTCGCGAGAGACCTTCTGCGAGCAGCGAAAGAGTCAGGAATCACAACTGCGATGGAAAGTATGGGATGCGCACCATACAGCACAATCGAAGAGATTCTTCCATATTTAGACCAGTATCTGCTGGATATCAAACACATGAATCCAGAGAAACATAAAGAATTTACAGGACGCTCGAATGAACTGATGTTAGAGAACGCAAAGAAGATTGCAGATTCTCATATGACAGAGTTGAGTATCCGTGTTCCAGTTATTCCAGGATTCAATGATACAGAGCTGGAGATTCGTGATATTGCCGCATATGTCCGTAAGCTTGGCAATGTGAGAAGAATGCATCTTCTTCCTTACCACAGACTGGGACAGGACAAATATGACGGACTGAACCGCCCATACCTGATGGGGGATGTAAAACCACCGACAAATGAAAAGATGGAACGACTTCTGAAAGTAGCAGAAGAAGTTTCCGGTGTAGAGTGCCGGATCGGTGGCTAAAAATAGAAAACACAATCAGATAATCTACACGAAGTCGAAAACAGAGAAAATAGTGAAAATAATCACAAGAAACAACAAAAACAACGGCTGTTCAAATTGACTAATGTGGGATTGTGTGGTAAAATAAGTTAAGAAACAACACAAAACAAAAGTTTTGACACGATTCCAAGGAGGAGAAAAAATGCAAAACGAATACGAAATCAAAAAAGAAATGTGTGAAATCGGAAGAAGAGTTTACAACCGTGGAATGGTTGCAGCTAATGACGGAAACTTTTCTGTAAAACTGAACGACCATGAGTTCCTGTGTACACCAACAGGTGTCAGCAAAGGATTCATGACACCAGAGTACATCTGTAAAGTAGATGAGAATGGTAATGTTCTTCAGGCAAATAAAGGATTCAGACCATCTTCAGAAATTAAGATGCACATGCGTGTGTACAGAGAGAGACCAGACGTTCAGTCTGTAGTACATGCTCATCCACTGTACGCTACAACATTCGCTATCGCTGGTATTCCGCTTACACAGCCAATCATGCCAGAAGCAGTTATCGCTCTTGGATGTGTTCCGATCGCTAAATACGGTACACCTTCTACAATGGAGATTCCGGACGCTATCGAGCCATACCTTCAGCACTTTGATGCAGTTCTTCTTGAGAACCACGGAGCACTTGCTTACTCAGACAGCCTTCTGAGCGCATACCACAAGATGGAGTCTCTTGAGTTCTACGCACGTCTGTTATGGCAGTCCATGCAGGTTGGCGGACCTCAGGAACTGAACGATGAGCAGGTTCAGAGACTGTACGAACTGAGAAGACAGATGGGACTTCCAGGAAAACACCCGGCAAACCTTTGCCCGAACGCTAAAGCTGGTAAGCCAAGCTGCCATTCATGCGGTGGAAACTGTGGCGGATCTTCAGCAGCAGCTCCAGAAGGAACAGATGCTGATCTTGTAGCTTCTATCACAAAGAAAGTTATGGAACAGCTGGGAATGTAATCTGACAGATTAGTAAAGGAGCAATGCTATGAATGAGCAGGAAATTACCAGTGCAGTTCAGGCTGTGCTGGATCAGATGAAGGAAGCAGCTCCACAACATACACACAAACATGTCTGTCAATGCAAAAAGCATCAGATGACATTGAAGCTTGCCAATGCCTTGATTGAAAAAGTTAAGGCAGAAGCGGCACGTGTGGGTGTGAATGCGGTTGTAGCAGTTTCCGACAAGGCAGGTAGACCTGTAGCCGTCCAGTGTATGGATGACGCCTACATAGCGAGCTTTGACATTGCATTAAATAAGACATATACTTCCGCGAGCCTTAAGATGTCCACAGCAGAGTTGAGTCAGTTGAGTCAGCCGGGACAGCCATTATACGGAATTCAGTTTACAAATGATGGTAAGATCGTGATCTTCGGAGGCGGAGAGGTACTCGAAGCTGATGGTAAGATCGTCGGTGCACTTGGTGTCAGCGGTGGAACTGCTGAGCAGGACACAGCAATCGCAGCTTACGGAAAACAAGTCTTCAAGGAGGTATTAGAGTGTCTATAAATGAACAGATGGTTCAGGACATTGTACAGGACGTTCTTGCAAAGATGCAGATCGCTTCTGATGTACAGGGAGACCGCGGTGTATTCAAGGATATGAACGAGGCCATTGAGGCAGCGAAAGCGTCCCAGAAGATCGTGGCTAAGATGTCACTGGATCACAGAGAGAAAGTTATCTCCAACATCCGTAAAAAGATCATGGAGAATGCAGAAATCCTGGCCCGTATGGGAGTTCAGGAGACTGGCATGGGAAATGTCGGACATAAAATTTTAAAACACCAGCTGGTAGCTGAGAAGACTCCGGGAACAGAGGATATCACTACACAGGCATGGTCAGGAGACAGAGGTCTTACATTGATTGAGATGGGACCGTTCGGAGTAATCGGAGCGATCACACCTTGTACAAACCCAAGTGAGACAGTTCTCTGTAACACAATCGGAATGTTCGCAGGTGGAAATACAGTAGTATTTAACCCACATCCGGCAGCAATCAAAACATCAATCTACGCAGTTAATCTTCTGAACGAAGCATCTGTTGAGGTTGGTGGACCGGACAACATTGCTTGTACAGTAGAGCATCCGACACTTGAGACAAGTAACATCATGATGAAACATCCTGCAATTCAGCTGATCGCTGCAACAGGAGGTCCGGGAGTTGTTACAGCAGTTCTTTCTTCAGGAAGAAGAGGAATCGGAGCTGGAGCAGGTAACCCACCGGCACTCGTTGATGAGACAGCAGATATCCGTAAGGCAGCTGAGGACATTGTAAACGGATGTACATTTGATAACAACCTTCCGTGTATCGCAGAAAAAGAGATTGTTGCAGTTGATTCTATCGCTGATGAACTGATGCACTACATGGTAAATGAGCAGGGATGCTACCTGGCTTCCAAGGAAGAGCAGGATGCACTGACAAATGTAGTTCTTGCAGGCGGAAAGCTGAACAGAAAATGTGTTGGACGTGATGCAAAGACACTGCTTGGAATGATCGGAGTTACAGTTCCGGACAATATTAGATGTATTACATTTGAAGGACCAAAGGAACACCCACTGATCGCAACAGAGCTTATGATGCCAATTCTTGGTGTAGTAAGAGCGAAAGATTTCGACGATGCTGTAGAGCAGGCTGTATGGCTTGAGCATGGTAACAGACATTCCGCTCACATTCATTCCAAGAATGTAGATCGTATTACAAAATATGCAAAAGCAATTGACACAGCAATTCTTGTTAAGAACGGACCATCCTATGCGGCACTTGGATTCGGAGGCGAAGGCTTCTGTACATTTACAATTGCCAGCAGAACTGGTGAAGGACTTACAAGCGCAAGCAGCTTCACAAAGAGAAGACGTTGCGTAATGACAGACAGCTTATGTATAAGATAACGGAGGTATAGACAATGGAAATGAATTCTGCTAATGTAGAAGCTGTTGTAAAACAGGTACTTGAGAGCATGCTGGAAAAGAAAGTTCCAGAAGCAGCTCCGGCACAGAAAGCAGCAGGAAATGAAATTCCAAAGACAGCTCATGTAGCTATGCTTACAGCACTTGAGCATTTTGAGATCAAAGAGTATCCGATGCCGGAAGTTGGTGACGGAGATATTCTTGTTAAAGTTGAAGGATGTGGTGTTTGTGGAACAGACGCTCACGAATTCAAGAGAGACCCATTCAGCCTTATTCCTGTAGTACTCGGACATGAGGGAACAGGTGAGATCGTTAAGATGGGTAAAAACGTTAAAGTTGACAGCGCTGGAAAAGCTCTGAATCTTGGAGATAAAGTTGTTACATGTATGATCTTCAAGGATGATCCGGAGATCACAATGTACGACCTCAACAAACAGAACGTAGGCGGAGCTGATGTATACGGACTTCTCCCGGACGATGATGTTCATCTGAATGGATGGTTCTCAGATTACATCCTGATCCGTGAGGGATCTACAGTATTCAACGTAAGTGATCTGGATCTGAAATCCCGTGTACTGATCGAGCCATGTGCAGTACTTGTACATGCAGTAGAAAGAGCTAAGACAACAGGAATCTTAAGATTCAACAGCAGAGTTGTTGTTCAGGGATGTGGACCGATCGGACTGATCTGTATCGCAGTTCTTCGTACAATGGGTATTGAGAATATCGTAGCTGTAGACGGAGAGCAGAAGAGACTTGATTTTGCTAAGAGAATGGGAGCTGAGAAGTCAGTTAACTTCAAAGATTTCCAGGGAATCGATGCACTTGCACAGGGAGTAAAAGATGCATTCGGCGGACATGCTGCTGACTTCGCATTCCAGTGTACAGGATCACCGATCGCTCATGCAAACATTTACAAATTCATCCGCAATGGTGGTGGACTTTGTGAGCTTGGATTCTTTATCAATGGTGGAGATGCAACGATCAACCCACACTTCGATCTTTGCTCAAAAGAGATCACACTGGTTGGCTCATGGGTATACACTCTGAGAGATTATGCAACTACATTTGATTTCCTTAAGAGAGCAAAAGCAATCGGACTTCCGATGGATGATCTGATCACACACGAGTTCCCGCTCGAGCAGATCAATGAGGCTCACCAGACAAACCTGGCTATGAAAGGTCTTAAGATTGCAATCATCAACAAATAAGGTGAGAGAGTATGGAAGCAGTAGGTATGCTGGAAGTATTCGGACTTGCAACGGCATTTGCAGCGGCTGACGCCGGATGTAAGGCAGGAAATGTAAGACTGGAGAACTTCGATAAAAATAAACCTGCGAATGCAGACGAATTGCCTGTACCGTTGATCGTAATGGTCAAGTTCCGCGGACAGGTTGCAGATGTGGAGGCAGCACTTGAGGCTGCTACAGCGAAAGCAGAGTCAATGACAGGAATTGTCACAAAGTATAAGATCTCAAGACCGACTGAGGACACTGAGAAGATGCTTAAGCTTAACGCATTTGATAAAGGAACACCACACAAAGTAACAGACGAAGAAGTCGAAGAAATTTAGGAGGATATTACAATGGCAATGGCACAGCTTGCATTAGGAATGGTAGAAACAAGAGGACTTACAGCAGCAATCGAGGCTGCAGATGCAATGACAAAAGCAGCAGAGGTTACACTTGTAGGAACAGAGAAGATCGGATCCGGACTTGTAACAGTTATGGTTCGTGGAGATGTTGGAGCTGTTAAAGCAGCAGTTGAGACAGGTGCTGACGCAGCTGGAAGACTTGGAGAACTCGTAGCTACACACGTAATCCCAAGACCACACAACGACGTTGAGAAGATCCTTCCTACAGTATAGTTTGAAGTCAAACAGCTAGAAAAGGAGCAGTCTCATGGGAAAAGCGTATGGATTCTTTGAAATCCCAAGCGTTACGGCAGCAGTGGTAGCCGTGGATATCATGTGCAAGACTGCTGATGTGCAGTTTGTTACATGGGAGAAAAAACTGGGTGGAAGACTTGTCACGATCATAATTCGTGGTGATGTATCCGCAGTTGCGCAGGCCATTGAAGCTGCCGAGCAGAATGGAATCAAAAAACCAGTGAGCACAGTAGTGATCCCAAGTCCTCACGAGGAGATCTTGAGAATCATTAACACAAGTGTAAACAAGGTTGTATAGGAGGCAGCTACAGATGGCAGACGAAAAAGAAAAGAAAACAACAACAGCCAAAGCGCCAGCCAAAACTGTACGCAGAGTAAAAAAGACGGCGCAAAAGGTAGAAACGGTTCAGAAGAAACCGGAAGTTCAGAAGGAGGAACGCAGAATGTCACAGGAAGCATTAGGAATGGTTGAAACAAGAGGACTTGTAGCATCTATCGAGGCAGCAGATTCAATGTTAAAGGCTGCTAACGTAGCACTCGTTGGAACAGAGAAGATCGGATCCGGTCTTGTAACAGTTATGGTTCGTGGAGACGTTGGAGCAGTTAAATCAGCAGTTGAGTCTGGAGCAGAGTCAGCAGGAAGACTTGGAGAGCTTGTAGCTACACATGTAATCCCAAGACCACATACAGATGTTGAGAAGATTCTTCCACAGATCAAATAATAGTCAAAGGTAAATAAAACCGGTACTTTCAGGGGATTAAGCGCCGGGCGCTGATCCCCTGAGAGTGCTTAAATAAGTAAGTGGAGCAATCCACTTTGCGAGGAGACACAAATATGGATAACAGTAATGTGGAATTAATTACAAAAATGGTTCTCGAAGCAGTAGAGAAAAAGAATGCTGCTCAGTCTGGAGAAGGTTTTCTCGTTCCAATCGGAGTGTCCGCAAGACATATCCATCTCACACAGGAGCATGTCGAGATTCTGTTTGGAGAAGGCTACCATCTTACAAAGTTCAAGGAACTTATGGGTGGACAGTTTGCATCAAACGAAAAGGTTACAATTGTTGGTCTTAAATTAAGAGCAATCGAGAATGTAAGAGTTCTTGGACCAGTCAGAAAGAATACTCAGGTAGAGATTTCTGCAACAGATGCAATCAGCCTCGGTGTAAAAGCACCAATCAGAGAATCAGGAAATATTGCAGGAAGCGCACCAATCGCGATCATCGGACCAAAAGGTGCGGTGTATCTGAACGAGGGATGCATTGTTGCGAAGAGACATATTCACATGGCTCCGAAAGATGCGATGGCAGCAGGAGTTCATGATGGTGATATCGTATCTGTAAAAGCAGATAATGAGAGAGGAACCATCTTTAACAACGTACAGATCCGTGTAGATGACAGCTTTACACTTGAGATGCACATCGATACAGATGAAGCAAATGCAGCGCAGATTAAGAGCGGGGATACCGTGAGGATTGTATCATGTTAATGGGAAAAGTTGTTGGCAGTGTTGTATCAACACGCAAGAATGAAAACTTAGTCGGAAATAAATTCATGATTGTAGAAGTGGCAGATCATATGCGTCAGGGAGCAAAACAGATCATTGCAATCGATAAGATCGGCGCAGGAATCGGCGAATACGTTCTGGTTGTACAGGGAAGTGCTGCGAGAATCGGAAGTGGTATGCCGGAAGCACCGATCGATGCTGCAATCGTTGGAATTATTGACGAAGGATTAGGACTGGAGTAGTGAAATTATGGATATGAAAGAATTAAGCAGCATATTGCAGCAGAACGGTATCGTTGGTGCTGGTGGTGCAGGCTTTCCTACATATGCTAAATTAGATGAACGTGCAGAGACAATCATTCTGAACTGTGCAGAGTGTGAGCCACTGCTTCGACTTCACAGACAGCTCCTTGAGAAATATGCAAAGGAGATCATTGATACATTTCATATGATCGGCGAGACAGTCGGTGCGAAAGAAGTCATCATTGGTATTAAGAAAGCTTACACAGCAACGATCGAAGCTGTAAAGGCCGTTATGGGACAGTATCCGGAAGTAAGACTTGGATTGTTGGATGAAGTATATCCGGCAGGTGATGAGGTTGTTCTTATTTATGAGACAACAGGTAAAGTTGTAAGACCGGGCGGACTTCCAATCGAAAGCGGCGTAGCTGTATTCAACGTAGAGACAGTTTACAATGTATACAGAGCACTGAATGAGAAGACACCCGTTGAGGACAAGCTTGTATCAGTAGTAGCTGAGGTAGAGCACCCGATCACAGTTCGTGTTCCAATCGGAACACCACTGGAAGAGGTAGTAGCTCTTGCCGGCGGTGTAACTACAAAAGATGCAGTTTACTTCGTTGGTGGACCTATGATGGGTAATATCGGAACAGGAGCGCAGCCTGTTACAAAGACAACAAATGCAATCCTTGTTCTTCCGAAAGACCATCACATCATTCAGAAGAAATTAAAGAAAAACTCAATCGATATGAAGAGAGCAGCAGCTTGCTGTTGCCAGTGTACAATGTGTACAGACTTATGTCCAAGACATCTGTTAGGACATCCGATTGAGCCAAATAAATTTATGCTTGCAGCAACATGCAAGGATGTACAGGAGCCGAACATCTTCATCAATACGTTGTTCTGCTCATCCTGCGGACTTTGTGAGATGTATTCCTGTTTCCAGGGACTTTCACCAAGAAGTCTTATGGCAGAGTACAAGGGAGGTCTTCGTGCAAACGGAATCCGTCCTCCGAAAGTAGAAGCAAAACCTGTAGGACCGGAAAGAGAATACAGAAAAGTTCCGATGGAGAGACTTATGGCGCGTCTTGATCTTACGAGATATAACCGTGAAGCACCGCTTGATGAATCAGCAGTGCCGGTTAAGACAGTACGTATTCTGTTAAGTCAGCATATTGGAGCACCTGCTTCTGCAATTGTGAAAGCAGGCGACATGGTAACTAAAGGACAGATGATTGCTGAACCAGGAAAGGGATTAAGCGTTGGAATCCACGCATCCGTGAATGGTTTAGTTACAGAAGTAAATGAGAAATATATTGTCATAGAATCTCAGGAAGGACGTGCAGGCAATGAGTAAGGCTATTGGAATGGTAGAATATAAGACTGTTTCAGCAGGTATTACCGCAGCTGATGCTATGGTAAAGACTTCTGAAGTCAGCATAATCGAAGCACAGACAGTATGTCCGGGCAAATATATCGCGATCATTACAGGTGACTTAAGTGCCGTTAAAGCAGCAGTGGATAATGCAAAAGAGATGCATGGTCTTCACCTGATCGACAGTTTTGTGCTCGGTAATCCGCACGAGTCCATCTTCCCGGCAATCTACGGTGCTGCACATATTGAAGACGTATCCGCTCTTGGTATTATGGAGACATACGATGCATCTTCAATTATTGTAGCTGCTGATGAGGCTGCGAAGACGGCTATCGTTGATTTGATCGAGCTTCGTATCGCACGTGGTATGTGCGGAAAATCCTACATGCTGCTCACTGGTGAAGTGGCTGCTGTAGAAGCTGCAATCGAAAAAGCTAAGGAAGCAATCAAAGATAGAGGAATGTTCCTTGACTCTTCCGTTATTGCTCATCCGGATGCTCAGATTCGCGACGCAATCTTATAATGAACTCTGCTTTAATGTCTGAGGGAATTATAGTTCAATACCAGTAACATTATATTGGACTTAGGACAGGAGGCAGTTAGATGCTTGCGATAGAGAGAAGAAATGAAATATTAGAAAAACTGCAGAACGACAGAAGAGTCGTAGTAAGCGAACTGAGTCAGATTTACGAGGTTTCCGAGGAGACAATCCGAAGAGACCTCGATAAACTGGTTCAAGACGGTTTCGCCATAAAAAGCTATGGCGGTGCCGTGATCAATGAAAATGTGAATATCGAGCTTCCGTTCAACATCAGAAAGAATCGCAATATTGTTGGTAAACAGCATATTGCGGAACTGGTGAGTGAACAGATCAAAGATGGGGACAGTATCATGCTTGATGCAAGTTCCACGGCAGTGTATGTTGCAAAGACACTTCTTGAACAGGGAAAGAAGAATCTTACCGTGCTCACAAACTCTGTGGAGATTATCATAGAGCTTTTTGGGGCGCAGGATTGGAAGGTTCTCTCTACCGGAGGAGAGTCAAGAGAAGGATCCTTTGCACTGGTAGGTTATCAGACAGACCGGATGCTTCGATCTTATCATGTAGATAAGGCAATTATCTCTGCAAAGGGAATCGATATGAACGCTGGACTTACAGATTCAGATGATCTGCATGCGAATAATAAGCGAACAATGCTGACAAGAGCAAAAGAAAAAATTCTTGCTGTAGACAGCAGTAAGTTCGATCAAGTAGCATTTGCTGAGATAGGTTCATTAGATCAGATCACAACTATAGTTACGGATGCAAAGCCGGAAACAAGATGGCTTCAGCATTTTGATAAGATTGGTGTAAAATGTATCTATCCAAAGTAAGGAAGGGCAGTTATGAAAAGCTTTCAGATTAAAACTAGAGTAAATTTTGGAGATAATGCGCTGGATCGACTGGCAGAAGTGCCATATAAGAAGATCCTGATCGTTACAGACCCATTTATGGCGAAAAGCAAAAATCTGAACCTGATTCTCGATCCAATCAAAAAAGCAGGTAAGGAATATGATATCTTTCAGGATATTGTTCCGGATCCACCGATTGAGAAGATCAGTCTCGGTGTTAAGAAGATGCTTGAATATAAGCCGGATGCAATTGTTGCAGTTGGTGGCGGATCAGCAATTGACTCCTCCAAGTCAATCCGTGAATTTGCACTTCGCGTAGATCATTACGCAGAGGTAGGGCTGATCGCAATCCCGACAACAAGCGGTACAGGATCAGAGGTAACTTCATTTGCCGTTGTATCAGACCCGGCAGAGCAGAGAAAATATCCACTGGTATCCTGGGAATTGACACCGGACGAGGCAATCCTCGATGCAGAACTTGTAAAGAGTGTGCCAGCGGCGATTACAGCAGATACAGGAATGGACGTATTTACACACGCACTTGAAGCATGTGTAAGTACAGATAGAAGCGATTTCTCAACAGCACTTGCAGAGAAATCAATTGAGTTGGTTGGAGTATTCCTTCTCAGAGCATATCTGGATGGAAATGATACTCATGCACGTCAGAAGATGCATTCTGCATCCTGTCTGGCAGGATTGGCATTCAACTCAGCATCTCTCGGACTGAACCATGGTATGGCTCATCAGTTAGGTGCAAAGTTCCACATCCCACACGGGCGTGCGAACGCAATGCTTCTTCCACATATCATTGAATTCAACAGTGATATCAATAAACATAGTAAGAGTCAGAAAGAATATCTTCCGGCTGTTAAGCGTTATGCAACCGTAGCTCAGATCCTTGGACTGAGCAGCTACAATGAGATCATGACAGTCAGATCCCTTGTAAACTGGGTACAGTTTATGTTAAAAGAGATGGATATTCCGCTGTCAATCTCTCAGATGGGTACAATCTCAGAGGAAGAGTACTTCAATGCAATCGACAGTATGGCAGATGCCGCACTCGAGGATGGATGTACAGCAACAAACCCAAGAGTACCAAATAAGGAAGATGTTATTGAAATCTACAAGAAATTGTGGAAATAATAAGCATAAAAAAGAAGCTGCGATGTGTACAGCTTCTTTTTTTATGCTTATCTATGGCAAAATTGCCGGAATTCTTATCTGAACTTCCGTACCTTCTCCTTTTGCACTGGAAAAACTTAGTCCATAGCGCTCACCGTATAAAATCTGTAATCTGCGATGTGTATTATAAACAGCGGAACAAAACATTGTATGGCACTTGTGTTGTATTTGTTCCACGAAAATGATATAATTTACATTGGAGGTACTGTTTATGGATAAAGAAAACAAAGCCTATTCAATGAGTATTCGAGTGTCGAAAGATGAACTTGAAAAATTGAAACAGGCAGCACGTATAGAAGCGTATTCATCTTATAGTGAGTTTGTAAGAAGGACGGCTCTTTTAGAAGCATCCCATATTCTTGCATCTCAGAATAGCAAAGAAAATAATAATGAAGGAGAATAACAATGCCTAGAATCATTGATTTATTTGCAGGCTTAGGAGGAATACGTTTGGGATTTCAAGAGGCTATGGATGTTCTCGGATTAGAAACAGAATGTGTTTTTTCTTCTGAAATTAAGCAATATGCAATTAAGGCTTATAAAGATTTTTATGGTAAGGACGAAGTTGTAAATGGAGATATTACTCAAATTGATGTAGTTGACATCCCTGATTTTGATGTTCTCCTCGCAGGCTTCCCATGCCAACCATTTAGCTCGGCCGGAGTCAGAAAAGGATTTAAAGATACTAGAGGAACAATGTTTTTTGAAATTGAAAGGATTCTCAAAGGGAAGATCGAATCAGGACATCCTGCCATGGGATTTCTTTTAGAAAACGTTGAAGGATTAATCAACCATGATGGTGGAGATACCTTGAAAATAATCATTGATCATTTGGAAGCATTAGGTTATAAGGTTTCATATAAATTATTAGATTCGAAATTTTTCGGATTACCACAGAGTAGAAAAAGAGTGTATATTGTCGGAACACTCACAGATAAGGTGAGCCTTGATGATTTTGATGAAAGTATCAAGACGTTGGATAGTGTTTTGGAACAAGGATTACCAACAGTTGATTCAGACTTCACAAGAAAACTCTTTACTTATTACACTCCTGAAGAAGTAAAGGGTAAGTCCATTAAAGATAAACGAGGTGGAAAAAATAATATCCATTCATGGGATATTGATTTAAAAGGAGTTACAACACCAGAAGAAAAAGAATTCTTGAGCCTTTTATTGAAAGAAAGAAGAAAAAAGCATTGGGCTGAGGAAATTGGAATAACTTGGATGGATGGAATGCCATTGACTGAAGAGCAAATTAGAACCTTTTACGATGTCCCAGAGCTGCATGAGATGTTGAATCACCTTCATGAAATGGGATATTTGGCATTTGAGCATCCTAAAAAGCAGATTGAAAAAGACGGCACAAAAGTAAGAGTCCCTGATACAGATTTACCTAAAGGATATAATATTGTTGCAGGAAAATTATCCTTTGAGTTTTCAAAGATTTTAAGTCCTGATGAGATGGCACCTACATTGGTTGCTATGGATGTTTCTAAATTAGGTGTAGTTGATGGAAATGGAATTCGCAGATTATCCATTAGAGAATGTCAACGATTGTGTGGTTATCCAGACGAATACTCACTTGATCAATTAAGTGAAGGAGATGCATTTGATTTACTTGGAAATACTGTATGTGTTCCTGTTATTAAAGAAATTTCCTTACGATTAGGAGAAATATATCAAAAACAAAGATAGGGGGAAGGAAAATGCGATTGACGGCACAGCAAGTGTACGATAAGCTGATTAATGAAGATGCTATTTTAACCTTAGAAGGTCAAATTAAATTCTTTTTAGGCGAAGTCAGTATTATTGTAAAACAAAAAGATGTTGTTGGTAATATTATGCAGGAGTGGTTGCAAGGTTGGATGGATCATAACGGGATTGAATATGCTCCTGACACTAATTCTCAGATGCCACCAGACTTTTATTTGAACCCAGATGATAAAACACAGAATTTGTTGGAAGTGAAAGCTTTCAATCGTTCGAATAGTCCGGGTTTCGATATTGCAGACTTTAGAATGTATGCATCGGAAATTTTAGAAAAGCCATATATGTTGGATGTAGATTATCTGATTTTCGGATATGATATGAGCGAAGATGGTGTTGTTACAATTAAGGATGTTTGGTTGAAAAAAGTATGGGAAATTACTAGGAGAATGGAAAACTATCCTATCAATCTCCAGGTAAAAGATGGAGTAATCCATAAGATTCGCCCAGGTGTTTGGTACTCTGATAACTCAACCGATTATAAAATGTTTGAATCATTGGAAGATTTTATCTCTGCTATTGAAGAAACAACATTTAAGGAGCCTAAGTTAAGGGATAGTATTGCCTCAACATGGCTGACAAAGTTTAACAAAGCATATAAAGCTCGTTATGGTAAAGAATTAAATGTTCCTAGATGGAACGATATTAAAGATAAATATGATGTTGGAACCGTTAGAAGATATGAAAAAGCGGAAGCTACATTAAAAAAATCAGAAGCAGCTTTGAAAAAATGCGAAGATAGAGTTTTGATGTGGGCACAGAAGCTGTCTGAAGCGAAAACAGATAAACAAAAAATAAAAGCCGAGGAAAGCCTTAAAAAAGCAAATGTTTCTTTGGAAAGTGCAAAAGACAGAGTAAAGGAAGCAAAGAATAGACTCGAAGCATATGCTCAGATGCTTGGTTAAAGAGGTGATATTTGGGAGCATGAGCGTAATCAAAACCATAATAGAAAAGATGAAACTCAAAGAAATCTGTGCAGTATTATTTATTGCAGGGATTATAATTACATATATGCCACAAGACTATGCTATGAAATTTAGCATTGTGGAATTTCGTGAAACTTATCAAACTTATATCAGTGTCGGGCTCATAATCATTGCCGCCTTCTATATTTTTAGTTTTATTACATGGGTCAGTGAGAAGATATTTTTCAAATTCCATAATCCGGAAAAAATAGGAAAGAATTATTTGAAAAATGTAATGTCAGCCGATGAGATGGGGTTTTTAGTCGAAAAATTTTACGATCGAGAAAGTAATGTTTTTCGAAATACCGCCTATATCGATATGAGTGATGGGCGAGGAGCTGGATTAACAAGTAAACATGTTATCTATCTCTCTTCGAATATTAGTAATTGGAATTCCTTTGCATATAATTTGCAACCATGGGCATACAAATTCCTTAATAAAAATTTGAAAGAAGGAAATATTGTTGTAAGTGGTTCTAGTGTACAATTTCAACTTAAATGATTAAGCCAAGCAGCAGTCATCCGCCTCCTCTTGCATTTGATTTGCAAGAGCCTTGCTGCGGGAAAAGAGAGTGTCGATACTTGATGCTTCAAGTGGCATTACATATCCACCACGTATAGATTTCTCCTTGGATGGAGATGAATGCCGGTATCCAGCCTCGCCGAGATCGTCTGCAACTTCAAAATATCATGTGTAAGAGAATGTTCTTCTGTAGCCGGTAAAGCTACGGAAGAATGTTCTCTTTTTATAGTATATTAATTGAGTGTTATCTGAAAGAATTGTTGTATATACTATATCAAATACCTGAGAAATGGACAGGAAGCGTGAAATGAGATTACCTATTTATATAGAAGCAGCAATGGGAGTTTTTCTGGTAGTGATTCTGGCAATGGCAGGAAGAAACGGAATGATTCCTCAGAACCAGAAAAATAATGTTATGAAACAGTCAGAAGTAGAACAGAAATCAGATTCTGACATACAAAACGAAAAGGAAGGAGTTGCGGAAGAGGCAACAGATTCGATAGAAGAAGTTGCACAGACTGACAGCGTAGCAATAACAGCACAGATGTGTTCTCCGGCCGGGCAGTATCCGGTTATGGGGGAGAGTGTTGTTACGGTGGATGAGCTTGCAGATTATTTCAATCAATCGGGATACGAATATCCGTCGGAAGAACTGGCAAAAGGTGGAGCAGATACCATAGAAACATTCTGCCAGATCTACTGTGAAGAAGCAGAGGCAGAAGACATCCGGGCAGAGGTTGCATTTACCCAGGCAATGAAAGAGACTGGATTTCTTCAGTTTGGCGGTGATGTAAGTATTGAACAGTTCAATTTTGCCGGAATAGGAACAACCGGGGGAGGAGTGCCGGGAAATTCTTATCCGGATGTCAGAACAGGAGTGCGGGCACAGATACAGCATCTGAAGGCCTATGCGACAGATGAACCGCTGAATCAGACTTGCGTGGATAACCGTTATGAATATGTGAAAAAAGCTTCCGCACCTTATGTACAATGGCTGGGACAGAAAGAGAACCCGGAAGGAGCCGGTTGGGCGACAGGAGAGAACTACGGGTATGATATTGCAGGGATGTTGCAACATTTACTTCTAAAAGAGCAAGGTTAAGAAGATATGGCTGGACTTCCGGCTGTGGTTATGATATTTTAAGATTTCTTAAAGAAAGGGAAATCCCTTGACAAATCAGCCTTTGACAGCTATAGTAGTAACAGTTAAAAAGTATTTAACAACTATGTAAAGATACAGGTGTTGAAGAAGAGGAGTACATCATTACTTCCCACAGAGAGAACCGTTCAGATTGCTAAGAGGATCTGGCTGTGAGACGGTTTGGAAAAAGGATGATGGAAGGTAGCTTCGGAGTCGGAATTCTGAAAGGTCGAAGAGGTTGGATAGGAGTTCCCGGAGTCGTTCACGTTACAGAACGAAGAGATGTATATGTAAAGAACAAGGTTAATACAAACAGTAACAAGTTCTTACATATATAAATAAGGTGGTACCGCGAGATTTTCGCCCTTTACGTGAAGTAGAGGGCGTTTTCTAGTTATAGAAGAAAGAGATATCCACTTTTAAAACAATGAGATTGTGGAAAACAACTACAAAATTAACATAATATGTGGAAAAAGGAGAACAATCATGAGCAAAGAACTCGCAAAGACTTACGATCCGAAACAGATCGAAGAGAAACTCTATGAGAGATGGTGTGAGAACAAGTATTTTCATGCTGAAGTAGACAGAAGTAAGAAACCATTTACAACAGTAATGCCGCCTCCGAATATTACAGGAAAGCTGCATATGGGACATGCACTTGACAATACACTGCAGGATATTCTGATCCGTTACAAGAGAATGGAAGGATATAACGCACTGTGGATCCCGGGAACAGACCATGCAGCAATCTCTACAGAGGTTAAGGTTACAAATCAGCTCAAAGAAGAGGGAATCGACAAGAAAGAACTCGGACGTGAGGGATTCCTTGAGAGAACATGGCAGTGGAAAGAAGAATATGCAGGAACAATCGAGAACCAGCTGAAGAAGCTTGGTATTTCCTGTGACTGGGACAGAGAGCGTTTCACAATGGACGAGGGATGTTCTAAGGCTGTAGAAGAAGTATTCATCAACTTATACAACAAGGGATATATTTATAAAGGATCCAGAATCATCAACTGGTGTCCGAAATGTAAGACATCTCTGTCAGACGCAGAGGTAGAGCATGAGGATCAGGACGGAAACTTCTGGCACATTAAGTACCCGATCGCCGGAACAGACCGTTTCCTTGAGATTGCAACAACACGTCCGGAGACACTGCTTGGAGATACAGCAATCGCCGTTCACCCGGATGATGAGAGATACAAAGATATCGTAGGAAAGATGGCAATCCTTCCGCTCGTAAATCGTGAGATTCCGATCGTTGCAGACTATTATGTAGACAAAGAATTCGGAACAGGTGCTGTTAAGATCACACCGGCACATGACCCGAATGACTTCGAGGTAGGAAAGCGTCATAACCTTCCGGAGATCAATATCATGAATGATGATGCGACAATCAACGAGAAGGGTGGAAAATACGCAGGAATGGATCGTTACGAGGCCAGAAAGGCAATCGTAGCAGATCTGGATGAGCAGGGATACCTTGTAAAGGTTGTTCCTCACATGCATGCAGTAGGAACACATGACCGTTGTGGTACAACCGTTGAGCCGCTGATCAAACAGCAGTGGTTTGTAAAGATGGATGAGCTTGCAAAACCGGCGATCAACGCACTGAAGACTGGTGAACTTCGTTTCGTACCGGAGCGTTTTGACAAGATTTACCTTCACTGGCTTGAGAACATCAAAGACTGGTGTATCTCTCGTCAGATCTGGTGGGGACACAGAATTCCGGCTTATTACTGTGATGAGTGCGGTGAATTTGTAGTTGCGAAAGAAGCACCGGAGAAATGCCCACACTGTGGATGTACACATTTCACACAGGATGAAGATACACTTGATACATGGTTCTCTTCAGCGTTGTGGCCGTTCTCCACACTTGGATGGCCGGAGAAGACAGAAGACCTTGACTACTTCTATCCGACAGACGTTCTTGTAACTGGATATGATATTATCTTCTTCTGGGTAATCCGTATGGTATTCTCAGGATATGAGCATACAGGAAAAGCTCCGTTTAACACAGTACTGATCCACGGTCTTGTAAGAGACTCTCAGGGACGTAAGATGAGTAAGTCTCTTGGAAATGGTATCGATCCGCTTGAGATCATCGACAAGTACGGTGCAGATGCCCTGAGACTGACACTGATCACAGGAAATGCACCTGGTAACGATATGCGTTTTTACAACGAGCGTGTTGAGGCAAGCCGTAATTTTGCAAACAAAGTATGGAATGCATCAAGATTTATCATGATGAACATGGAGAAGAACGTTGTAGAAGAACCGGAAGACTTCCTGCTGAAACCAGCAGACAGATGGATCCTTTCCAAGGTAAACAGTCTGACAAAAGAAATGACAGAGAACATGGATAAGTTCGAACTCGGTATCGCAGTTCAGAAAGTTCATGACTTTATCTGGGATGAGTTCTGTGACTGGTATGTAGAGATCGCAAAATATCGTATCTACCATGCGGAGGAAGATTCACAGTCCGCAAACTGTGCTCTGTGGGTACTTAAGACAGTACTTGGACAGGCACTGAAGCTTCTTCATCCATTTATGCCATTTATCACAGAAGAGATTTATGGAGCACTTGTACCGGAGGAAGAGTCACTGATGATGTCAAGCTGGCCGGTATACAGAGAGGATTGGGAGTTCCCATATGCTACAGAAGTTATGGAGCATGTAAAAGCAATCACACGCGGAATCAGAAATATGCGTGCCGAGATGAATGTTCCGAATAACAAACGTACAAAGGTTTATATTATCAGCAGTGATTCAAAACTGCTTACAGCACTTGAAGTACTCAAGGAATCTGTAAAACCGTTGATGCTGGCAAACGATATTATTCTTCACTATGAGAAGAAAGATGTTGCTGATGATGCAGTATCTATCGTTGTTCCGGGAGCAACAGTTTACCTGCCGCTGGAAGACCTTGTAGACTTCGAGCAGGAGAGAGAAAGACTGAAGAAAGAGGAAGAGAGACTCAACAGCGAGATAAAGAGAGCACAGGGAATGCTTGCAAATGAAAGATTCACAAGCAAAGCACCTGCAGATAAAGTTCAGGCTGAGCGTGATAAACTTGAGAAATATACAAAGATGCTTGAGCAGGTAAAAGAGAGAATCGATAGTCTCAGATAACTGTGGGGGGAGAAAAGCTGCAAAAAGGCAGGAAACTGTAAACAGCAGTTTAGACACAGTATCAGGTATTAGACGGCAAAAAGTCGCACGGCAGAAAGGAACTAAGATCCCATGCCGTGCATTTTGCCTATAAGAAAGAGGTTATAGATGAAGCGGATTCATATTAAAAAACCAGATATCAAAGGATTTTTTACAAAGGTCAAAAATCTGAAACCGGAAGATATCAAGAGACACTATCAGGAGAAAAAAGCAAGACGCCAGAGAATCCTGGAACAGAGAAGAAACAGTAAATTTGCGAAAAAGATGCAGCCGGTTTATAAGTGGATGAACAGATTTTCACTCGTCCTTCATTATCTGCTGGCCTGTGTTTTAAATTTTTTGATTGAGGTGATCTCAAGGCATTCCTTTTTTGAAGCATGGAGCTACATGACAGGAACACCGCTCGTGTTTCTGTTTAACGCATTTTTAATTTTTGCAACATTTATGATTGTTTATCTGTTCCGCAGACGAGTGTTTGTCAGAATTCTTCTCAGTGTATTCTGGCTGTTTCTGGGAGCATGTAACGGATATCTGCTCCTGAAGCGAGTGACACCGTTCAATGCACAGGACTTGAAAGTTCTGTCAGATGCCTTGGAACTGACAAGTAATTACTTTAATGGCTTTGAGATCGTGATGCTTACCATTGGAATCGCAGCTGTTGTTTTGTGGGTGATTTCCATGTGGCGCCGCGGTGGGCAGTATACTGGAAAGATGCACCGCATTATTGCAGTGATCGCTGTTGTGGCATCCGGATTTGCTTATGTAGGGCTTACTGATGTTGCAATCGACAAGAGAGTGATCTCAAATTATTTTGGAAATATCGCATTTGCTTACGAAGACTATGGATTCCCATATTGCTTCGCAGCAAGCTTATTTAATACAGGAATCAATCAGCCGGCCGGTTACAGCGAAGAGACGATGGCGGAGATTAACAAGGATGGATGTCTTAACGTGAGTGAGACAAGCCGTTCAAAAGAGGAACTGCCGAATATCATGTTTGTCCAGCTGGAATCTTATTTTGATCCGACAGAGGTAGAATGGCTGCGATTTTCCGAGGATCCGATCCCAAATCTCAGAAAGCTTTATGCTGACTATTCTTCCGGATATTTTAAAGTTCCATCTGTTGGAGCAGGTACAGCGAATACAGAGTTCGAGGTGCTTACCGGAATGAATATGCGTTTCTTCGGACCGGGAGAGTATCCATACAAGACTTATGTGAAGACGACACCTCTTGAGAGTGCGGCAAGTGCGCTTTCATCCCTTGGATATGGTGCAGAGGCACTTCACAACAACGGCGGTAATTTCTACAGTCGTGCCAAAGTATACAACAACATGGGATTTGACCATTATACAAGTAAGGAATTTATGAATATCTTAAAGACGACGCCGAAGGGATGGGCGACAGACGATATTCTTGTTCCGAACATCATGGAGTCTTTGGACACAACAGACGGAACAGACTTTGTATGTACGATCAGTGTGCAGGGACATGGAGATTATCCGACAGAGCCGACCTTGGAAAATCCGGAGATCAATGTAACCGGAGTGGAAGATGAAGGTAAGAGAAATGCATGGGAGTACTATGTAAATGAAGTTCATGAGATGGACAAGTTCGTCGGACAGCTGATTGATGCAATCGAGCAGAGAGGGGAACCGACAGTGCTCGTATTCTACGGAGACCATCTCCCGACACTTGGTCTGGAAGCGAAAGATCTGAAAGGAAAATATCTGTACAATACGAATTATGTTATCTGGGACAACATTGGACTGGAAAAGAAAGACGGGAATATCGCTGCTTACCAGATTATGGCAGATGTCTTTGATCGTTTGGATATTCATACAGGAACTATTTTCAATTACCATCAGCAGAGAAGACAGACAAAGAATTATCTTGCTGATCTGGAATTACTCCAGTATGATATCATGTACGGAAAACAGTATGTATACAAGGACAGTGGAGCTCCGATCACGGAAGGACATATGGTCATGGGGGTAAAGGATGCGACGATCACCAGTGTTGTGGAGCAGCTGAAAGGAACTTATAGTATTTACGGAGAGAACTTTACAAAGCAAAGTAAGGTTTATATCAACGGAGAGAAGCAGACAACAAAATTCCTGAACAATACAAGACTGGATCTGAAAGAGTCAGAAGTCAAAGATGGCGATCAGATCATGGTTGCGCAGTGCGGTTCAAGCAATACAATCTTCCGTACATCGAAGACTTATGAATATACAGGAGGCCAGCTTGTAGAAGTGACAGACCAGGATACGGATGTTGAGAATGGAAGACAGGCCTTTGTAGAACAAAAGGAAGAAAAGAAAAAATGACCTATAAGGAAATCGTAACCTATATAGAAGAAATTCCAAGATTTACAAGAAAGCACTCTTTGGCTCATACCAGAGAGATGCTTCTGTTTTTGGGAAATCCACAGAATGGAAAGAAGATCATTCATGTAGCGGGAACGAATGGAAAAGGTTCTGTATGCGCTTATCTAGATGCGATGCTCCGGGCAGAAGGAAAAAGCACCGGATTGTTTACTTCACCGCATCTGGTGAAAATGAATGAACGGATCGTTCTGAACGGAAAGCAGATCAGTGATGAGGATTTCTGCGAAGTATTTGAAGAGACTATGCAGGCTGTCCGCAGGATGCAGGATGCAGGATTGGAGCATCCGACATTTTTCGAATTTTTATTTGCAATGGCGATGAAAGCTTATGACAGAGCAGGAATGGAATACATTGTCCTTGAGACAGGACTTGGAGGTCGGCTGGATGCAACAAGTTCTGTAGAACCGGTTGCCTGCGTGATCACATCGATCGGTCTGGATCATATGGAATATCTTGGTGATACAGTGGAACAGATTGCGGGAGAGAAAGCAGGAATCATCCGGCCGGAAGTTCCGGTGTTTTTTGCACAGACAGCACCGGGAAGTGATTCTGTAATTGAAAAAACAGCAGAAAAAGAAGGCTGTTTCTGTAAAAAAATAGGGAAAGATGCGTACGAAATTCTTGGAATTGAAGATAAACATATTGCATTTTCCTGCGCAAGTGCTTATTATGGAACTACCACGTGGAAATTAAATAATATTGGAACCTATCAGCCGGGAAATGCACTGCTTGCGATGGAAGTGATGCGTTATCTTTTCAAAGAAAACGGTCATCCACAAGAGTGGAGAATAGCACTTGCCAGGGTGAAATGGGCAGGAAGAATGGAAGAGATTCTTCCAAAAGTATACGTTGACGGAGCACATAATGTGAGTGCCATTCAGGCATTTGCAAGAAGTGTTCCGAAGAATCCAGATGGAAATATTATTTTATTTTCGGCGGTAAAAGATAAAGAATATGAAGAAATGATTTCGTATCTATGTAAACATGCTGATGCGGAAGAATATGTAGTAACATTGATCGACGGAGATCGAGCGACAGATGCACACATTCTGGGTGAACTGTTCCGGAAATATACAGAACAGCCGGTGACAGTGATTGAATCTGTCAAAGAGGCAATGCAGTATGTATTGCGAATTCAGGGGAGAAGAACGGTATATTGTCTCGGTTCTCTTTACCTGACAGGAATGATCAAAGAGATTATACAGGAATCTTTAAGCGGATGTGGGGAGGTTTGATTGCAGATGCTTAATTATGAAGAAGAACTCAGAAAATTCAAGCCAAGTCTCGAGGTGGACCAGATTGAGGAAGCTGTTTACAAGGAAGATCTGACAGATATGCAGGATATCGTAAAAGAGGTTATGGCAAAGAAAGAAAAAACGGTGAGAAGATAGAAAGATAGTGGTGGGTATAAATGGATTACACAAAGAAGATCATGTATCAGTCAAATTCCTGGTACAATGATGGACTGCGCAAAGCCCAGGTGAGAGATATGTCCGGGGCAATTGTTTCCTTGCAGCAGAGCCTGCAGTATAACAGGGAGAATATTGCGGCGCGGAATCTTTTAGGTCTTGTGTATTATGGCATAGGGGAAGTTTCAGAAGCTCTTGTGGAGTGGATCATCAGTAAGAATCTGTGCCCAAGAGACAATATTGCAGATTATTATATTAAAAAAGTACAGAATTCAGCGAATGAATTAGAATCACTGAATCAGGCAATTAAGAAGTTTAACCAGTGTCTGGTTTACTGTCAGCAGAACGGGGAAGATCTTGCGATCATCCAGTTGAAACAGGTGATCGCGTCTCATCCGACATTTTTGAAGGCGTATCAGCTTCTGGCTCTGATCTATATACAGATGAATCAGAATACAAAGGCAAGACAGATTCTTATAGAAGCAAAGAAATTAGATACAACAAATGAACTGACACTGACCTATCTAAGAGAAGTCACAAAACAGCGTGGCAGACACGGGAAGGATGCAGAGAGAAGTTTCCGGAAACCAAAAAGTGCAGCAGTAGAATATAGTCTTGGAAATGAGACGATCATTCAGCCAAAACGTTCTAAGATCCGGGACATGGCACAGCAGCTTGCATTTGCCAATATATTGATCGGAATGGTTCTTGGTGCTGCTTTGATCTGGTTTCTTGTTGCTCCGGCAGTGAATCAGAACCGCTCGGAGAAGTTGAATAATCAGATGCGTGCATACAGTGAACAAATCAACACACTGGAAGCACAGGTGAGTGCCCAGACAAGAACACTGGATCAGTATCGAACAGCCGGAGACGAGGCACAGAAAGCAGTTGATCAGGCAAAGGCAACATCTGACAGCTATGAGAAACTGCTTCAGGTTTCAAGTCAGAGCCGTTCCGGAAAATATAGTTATACGGATATGGCAGACGCGCTGCTTGAGATTACAAGAGATTCTCTTGGAGACAGTGGAAAAGAGATGTATGATACACTTTCTGATTCTATTTTCCCAACAGCATGCAAGAGAAGATATGCAGCCGGTGTAGATTCACTGAAATCAGAGGACTATGATCAGGCGATTGAGTACCTGACGAAGGTTGTGAAGATGGACGAAAGTTATAATGATGGACAGGCTATTTATCGTCTGGCACAGGCTTATCAGGGAAAAGGTGATACAGAGAATGCAAAGACCTGGTATCAGAAGATGGTAGATACTTATAATAATTCCAGATATATTGAGGATGCGAAAAAGCAGCTTGCAATTCTGAATGGAGATGCCAGTGCAGATACAAGTTCAGATAGTAGTTCAGTATCAGAGGACTCAGAAAATTCCGATAACTCCAATCGCTATGATAATTCTCAGGATAACGGGGATAATGGAGATTCCGATAATTCTGACAATACAGAGGATAACGAATAAGATTACGAAGGAAAAGGATATGCGAAGAAGCATATCCTTTTTTAGCGTACGGATTCAGGTAATTAAATGGAAAATGAGAAAAGCAGGAGGCATGAAAATATATGAGATATCAGGTACAGGAAAATTGTCTGACGATCTATCTTCCAAGAGAGGTAGACCATCATAATGCAGATGAAATCAGGAAAGAAGCGGATGCAGTGATCAGCAGAAATCATATCAGATATGTGATCTTTGACTTTGACAGGACAGATTTTATGGATAGTTCAGGAATTGGAATCATTATGGGGAGGTATAAGACCGTCAGTCTGATCGGAGGAGAAGTCTGGGCGGTACATACGAACGAAAGAATCCGGAAGATTCTTACATTTTCAGGAGCAACAAAGATTATGCAGATTTATGAGGGGGAAAAGTGATGGAGGCGAGTAATACACAGAATAATGAGATGGAGATACGCTTTGACAGCAGATCAGAAAATGAGGGATTTGCCAGAGTATCGGTAGCATCCTTTTTAACACAACTTAATCCAACGGTGGAAGAAGTAGCAGATGTGAAGACTGCAGTGTCAGAAGCTGTAACGAATGCGATTATCCACGGATATGAACAGCGAGTAGAGACAGTAAGGATACACTGTAGTATAGAAAACCAGCTTTTTACAGTAGAAATATCGGACCGTGGGAAAGGTATTGCAAATGTAGAAAAAGCAATGGAACCGATGTTTACAACAAAACCGGAGGATGATCGGTCAGGAATGGGATTTTCTTTTATGGAAGCATTTATGGATAGTGTGGAAGTAGAGTCCAAGGTAGGGGAAGGAACCAGTGTAAAAATGACTAAGACAATAGGTAAAGGGAGCAGAATATGGACGACACAATCGCTTTAATCAGAAAGTCACATGACGGAGATAAAAAAGCGAGAGAAGAACTTGTCGAGAAAAATATAGGTCTTATCTGGTGCGTAGTAAAGCGATTTTACGGAAGAGGTGCAGAACCGGAAGACTTGTTTCAGATTGGAAGCATTGGACTGCTTAAGGCAATTGATAAATTTGATTTTTCTTATGAAGTACAGTTTTCAACCTATGCTGTTCCAATGATATCCGGAGAAATCCGGCGTTTTTTGAGAGATGACGGAATGATAAAAGTCAGCCGTTCATTGAGAGAGCTGTCCTATAAGAGTCTGCAGGCGAGAGAAAAGATGACCAGGATACTCGGGAGAGAACCGACATTGAAGGAGTTATCAGAAGAGCTTCAGATAGATTGTGAGGAGATCGTCCAGGCAATGGAGTCATCAGTGGAGGTGGAATCCATATATAAGCCGATCCATCAGAAAGAGGGAAGCGAGATCCTTCTGATGGATAAGCTGGAAGAAAAAGACAGGCAGGAAGAAAAGGTGCTTGATCGGATTGTATTAAAAGAAGTACTGGAAACACTTGAAGCGAAGGAACGGACGATCATTTATCTGAGATATTTTGCAGGAAAGACGCAGGCTGAGATAGGAAAGAAAATGGGAATGTCTCAGGTGCAGGTGTCAAGGACAGAAAAAAAGGTGCTGGAGCGGATGCGGAAAGAAATGAAGCGGTAGAGTTTACCATCTTTTCCAAAAAAACAATCCCGCTCCGATTCCTTTCCCTAATGCAACCATTACCACAAACACCGCGAGATACCGGACAATCCTTGCCCGTCTCATAAAAATGGGAAATACATTCAAAATTTCTGCAAGTGCCATTGCCCAGCAACCAACAAAAATCCCTCCGAAAAGTCCATAAATTGCAAGAAATATCATTCTTCCAGGAAGATTAACTTCAAAAATCTGAAACAGGTTTCCAAGGATTGCACCGGCTGCTACCATATCTTCATAAATTAAAATATGATTGCCGGTATGGGTACGATCTGCAAAATCTGAGATCACACCAAGTTCCACAATGAAAGAAAAGACACCGCCAGCTACTACCATTCCGGCACTTAAACCAAGCAATGCCAGGAAAATTATCTGCAACAAGTTCATTTTCCAACCTCCAGTTCTTTCTTTTTCCGTGCTGCATTTTCCACCAGAGTTGTCTGGATATCATTTTCATAAAGACGCATCTGTACTTCCATCGGTGTAGGATCTACTGTAAAGCGTTTCTTACCAAAATGATTAAAAAATATTAGAATCCCGATCGCAAGCCCTATGGAATACGTGACTTCCAGAACAGAAAAACCATCTGTCTTCTTTCCCATGATCAGTTCATAAATCTGACCAAACAGCTTCGTTACCCCAACATCATTGTTGAATGCCATGATCGAGAAGGCAGATCCAAAGAAAATCACTGCTGATACCAGTATTACCTTTAAAATGTGCCAGAGAAGCGGTGGTGTTTTCTGATTTTCATAAGTAACAATAATATCTGTTTCTCCCAGATTCTGAATCTCAAGTCTGGGATACTGTTCATGAATACAGGCAATGATTTTCAACACGGAAATTACATAGCGCTGTTCTTTTTCCTCCCGGATCTTCAAGATCCGCAAAGTTTTTACTTTCATCAGGATGGCCTTGTCGGAACACTCCATATTCAGGAGGTCTCCTAACAAGATGTTTTGCTTTGATACCTCAACATTCCTGTCTGCTTTGAGATAAAGAGTTGTTGATTCAGATGCCATGGACGATCACCTCCAGTTTCTTATCCGGTAACGAATATTTCACAAGATATCCCTCATCACTTTGCATTTTCTTCTGTCCATTCCAATAAAACAGACCAATAACAACTGCGCATAGTAAAAGGATTATTAAAGCAAACCATCTCTTTTTCGTTCTGTTTTTCATTTCATCAGACCTCCTGAAGTGTTTTTTTACATTATTTGCAGCTTTAATAAAAATATACTTACATTCATTTTGTAATATCTTGACAATCAGTAAATCCTGCACTAAAATAAATACATAAGCAAAACCGAAACGTTTCGGTTTTAAAAATAAGGAGGACGATACGATGCCATTAGTTACATCAGAAAAGATGCTTTTAGACGCAAAGAAGGGTGGATACGCAGTAGGCGCATTCAATGTAGAGAATATGGAGATGGTTAAAGCAGTCATCGCCGCAGCGGAGGAGCTGAACGCACCGGTGATGCTTCAGACAACACCTTCTACTGTAAAGTACGGAACATTGGAGACATTTGCAGGAATCGTGAAAGCAGAAGCTGCGAAAACAAAGATCCCGGTATGTTTGCATCTGGATCATGGCAATAGCTTTGAACTTGCAGTTCAGGCAATGAAAGCTGGTTACACATCTGTTATGATCGACGGTTCCCACGAAGATTTTGAGAATAATATCGCAGTGACGAAGAAGGTTGTAGATGTAGCAAATGCATTTGGTATTCCGGTAGAAGCTGAACTTGGTAAAGTTGGCGGAAAGGAAGACGACCTTGAGGCTGATGCTGATACGAACACAGATCCGCAGGAAGCGAAAGAATTCGTAGAGCGCACAGGAGTTTCCTCTCTTGCAGTAGCGATTGGAACAGCGCACGGCTTTTATGTAGGAACCCCGGTTCTTGACAAGCCAAGAGTAAGCGCGATCAAAGAAGTTGTAGATGTTCCGCTCGTGCTTCATGGAGCTTCCGGACTGAGTGAAGAAGATGTAAGAGAATGTGTAGAGCGTGGAATGTGTAAAGTCAACTTTGCTACTGAGCTTCGTGTTGCATACACAGATGCCGTGAAGAAACTGCTTGAAGAGAAGCCAGAGACATTCGATCCGAAGAAACTCGGTGTTGTTGCGATGGAAGCCGTAAAAGAACAGGTGATCGCACGCATGAAGATGTGCGGATGTGATGGAAAAGCAGAATAAAATGAGTAATAGCTTACAAGATACAGAATAAGGAAATAAGCTTATGGGTGCAACGATGAAAGACATTGCCCGAGAGACAGGGCTTGGACTTGCAACAATTTCTTCTTATCTAAATGGAGGAAATGTGCGTGAGAAAAATAGAATCAAGATTGAAGAGGCAATTGAGAAGCTTCATTTTGAGGTAAATGAAGTTGCAAGAGGATTAAAGACAAACCGAACGAAGACCATCGGAATCATCTTACCCGAGTTGAACAACATTTTCTTTTCCGAGATCATTACAGCAGCGGAAGATTTATTAAGAAGTCATGGGTATGCGACGATGATCTGTGACTGCAGATCCGATGTGAAGCGAGAAGAAGAGGCAGCAGAATTCCTTCTTCACAGAAGAGTGGATGGCTTGATCATGATGCCAACCGGAGCAGAGAAGAAAGTATTTGATAGATTTAGAAAATCCGGAAGACCGGTTGTACTGATCGACCGAAGGATGGAGAACGGAGATTGTGACTGCGTTCTTGTAGACAATGAAGGAGCAGCGCAGAACGCAGTGAAACGGCTGATGCAAAAAGGGCATAAGAAGATTGGTATGATCACAGGACCGGATAATGTGTATACAGCAAGGGAACGTCAACGAGGATATGAGCTTGCGATACAAGAATCATCCAAAGCTAGATCAGCACAACAATCAGATTTAAAAGGCAAAACAGATAGAACAGATACAAAACTTCTGGCAGATGGTAACTACACGATTGCCGGCGGAGCGAAAGCGATGCGCAAGCTTTACGAAGACAATCCAGATATGACAGCAGTCTTTATCTCCAACTACGAGATGACAGTCGGAGCAATGATGGAGATCAATGACCTTGGTATCAAAGTTCCGGAACAGCTGTCTGTGATAGGATTTGATAACATGGATTTTGCAAGAGCTGTAGTACCAAGATTGACAATCGTGACACAGCCAACGGAAGAGATTGGACAAGCGGCAGCAAATCTGTTATTGAGTCATCTCGAAGATAAGGATGAAACATCAGATAAAACATCAGACAAAATAGAAACAACAGAGACAATCTGGCTGAAAACTGGATTCGTAGAAGGAGAATCAGTGGCGGACATTTCATAAAGAGGAGGAGACCATGGGAGAATATTTATTAGGAATAGATATCGGAACCAGTGCCTGCAAGATTGCAGTCTTTGCAAAAGACGGAACCGTCAGGGCAACCGGAACCGGTGATTATCAGGTCTATTACCCATATCCTGGATGGGCAGAACAGAATCCGGAAGAATGGTGGGAAGCAGTTTGCGATGCAATCCCAAGGGTACTTGAAAAAGGAAATATTTCCCCGGAAGAGATTAAAGGAATTGGAATCGATGGACAGAGCTGGTCTGCAATCGCAGTCGATAAAGATGGAAATGTACTTACGAACACCCCAATCTGGATGGACACAAGAGCCACAGATATCTGTGAAGAATTCAATGAAAAGATTGGGAAAGACAAGATCTTCGAGCTTTGCGGCAACTCTTTGCAGCCATCTTATACAACTGCAAAGATCATCTGGTATCAGAGAAATCTGCCGGAAGTCTATGCAAAGACTTATAAGATCCTTCAATCCAACAGTTATATTGCATACAAACTGAC
>ENA-UPSY01000789-UPSY01000789.1-human-gut-metagenome-genome-assembly--contig:-NODE-789-length-36600-cov-20.726008_pt1 | contig 36600 bp, 28 predicted proteins | sample MGYA00250044_ERZ773365 | MGnify/ENA primary metagenome ERZ773365 (study PRJEB29103, sample SAMN06111932) | human gut metagenome | biome: human gut; feature: ankylosing spondylitis patient; material... | reverse complement strand
AGCGTTAAATCTCTGTAATCACTCAGACACAATCGCTTGCGTCCTGTATGAATTACTTGTAAATTTGGAATTGATTAACGTGGGTTTCCAAACCCACGATCAAGGTTCCACAAGTTTCAGTTTTGTTCAATTTTCAAGGTCCTGCTGCGCTGTCGCGTTTCCGTGACAGCTTGTATATTATATATCAGATTCTCTCGTTTGTCAAGAGGTTTTCTGAAAGTTTTTTGAAGAAGTTTTCTTCAAAAAACGGTGTACAAGCTGTAGGTAAAGGCTCCAGCGGCTGCCGCCGCGGGCTGGGCTCGCGAGACAGCTTGATTATTATAGCAAGTAGTATGACCTTTGTCAACAGGTTTTTGCAAGTTTTTTTGATTTTTTCGACAAAGTTTGAGGGAGAAGTTTGGGCAAGGTGTATATTGGGGTGATGGTAGGTGGCGGGCACAAATTATGGGGGCGGCAAGAGGGTTGCGGGATCAGGTGGTTTGAGGGAATGGGTGAGCGGTGGAAGATTAACGGCAGGCGGCGGGGAGGTTGCGGGCCGGGCATGCCCGGCCCCTACGGGGGGTGGAAGGGTGAGCGGGTGCCGGCCGGGAACGGGCAGGCGGAGGGGTCAAGACCCCTCCCTACGATGTGGAAGGTTAGAGGGTGGTTATGGGAAAGCGCGCGGGCCGGGCATGCCCGGCCCCTACGGGGGTGATGGTGGAGGGAGCGGTATATTTTCAACATTCGGCACACGTGAATGTGGAAAACGCTTGCAATTTCTACCTTATTATAATAGTATAGAGACAACATACTTGAAACGAGGTCCTGTCATGATCCTGGCATTGAATATCGGCAACTCGAATATTACGTTTGGCGGGTATACGCCGGACGGCAAGCTGGTGTTTTCGTCGCGGCTGTTTGCGGACACGGCGCTGAGCAGTGATGAGCTCCTGTACAAAATCGTAAACATGCTGGCGCTGTACGGGGCGGAGCCGCAGCAAATCACGGCGGTCATCTTTTCCAGCGTGGTGCCGGCGCTGACGCCGCGGCTGCGCGAGGCCCTGCGCAAGATGTGCGAGTGCCAGATCATGGAGGTCGGCCCCGGGCTGAAAAGCGGGGTGCGCATCCGCATGGACAACCCGGCCCAGCTGGGCGGCGAGCTGCTGTGTGCCATCGTGGGCGCGCTGCAGCGGTGCACGCCGCCCTGCGTGGTGGTGAACTTTGATACCGCCACTACCCTGCTGGCTGTGGACAGCACCGGCGCACTGGTGGGCGGCAGCATCCTGCCGGGGCCGCAGTGCTCGCTGTCGGCGCTGGTGCGCAACACGGCGCAGCTGCCCCAGGTGGAGCTGGAGGCCCGCCCGCGGCGTCTGCTGGGGGCCAACACGGCGGACTGTCTGCACAGCGGCATTGTGTACGGCACGGCGGCCATGCTGGACGGCATGGTCGCGCAGATCCGCGCAGCGCTGGGCGCACCCGACGCGCCGGTGGTCGCAACCGGCACGCTGCCCGACAGTGTACGCACGGCGTGTGCGACGGATATTGTGTACCGCGAGACGCTGGTGCTGGAAGGGCTGTATTGGATCTGGAAGAAGAATACGCGGAAGTGACATTTTGGTTGCGGGCCATCCCTGTAGGGGGCGGCGTCCTCGACGCCCCGCGGAGGGGTCAAGACCCCTCCCTACGATGCAAACCAGTAACAGGCGGCGACGCAGGGTTGCGGGCCGGGCATGCCCGGCCCCTACGGGGTGGTGGATGGTTGGCGGGTGCTGGCCGGGAGGTGCGGGCGGCATATATGCCGCTCCCTACGGGCAGGCGTATTGTAATATCCGTATTCCGGACAAACATCATTCTATATCCAAAGAGGTGCTGCTTGCACCTCTTTCTTTTTTTGTGGTGTCGTGTTATAATATATTATGTATAGTTATGTACAAAATTTACAGAGAAAGGTATTTATTCATCACCTATGCAGCATTTGAAAAACTTTAACTGGAAGAAATTCCTCTTGCAGGGGGTGCTCCCCTGCCTGCTGGCGGTGGCGGTGGGGTTCATCTCCCGCTATCAGCTGGAGCTGTCCGACGGCGTGACCGAGAGCTTTTTGCAGCTTCAATGGCCGCTCTACGCGCCGCTCAACGCGCTGACCGCCTTTTGCCTGACGCTGATTTTGTTTGCGCTGCTCGGCAAGTGGAGCCGCGCAACGGGCATTTCGGGTGCGGTGTTCACCATCATTGCACTCATCAACTACTACACCCGCGACCTGCACGGCTCGGCGCTGATGCCCCAGGACATTTTGAACCTCGGCACCGCCGCCGAGGTCATGGGCAGCTACACCCTGAAAATCACGCAGGACGTTGTGAAGATTGCGCTGCTCTACCTGCCGATTCTGGCGATTGCGTTCGTGCAGGCGCGGCTGGTCAAGGGTGCGCCTAAGCGCGCAAGCTGGAAGGCCCGCGGCGTGCGGGCGGCGGGCAGCGCACTGGGCGTGTTTCTGGTCATGTTCTTCGGCTACTTCGGCCCCGTGACCATCAAGCCCAAGACGACCTACGGCTGGGCGTGGCAGAACACCTACTACACCTACGGCTATCTGGCCGGGACGATTGAGGCCACCAGCCTGATGGCCGACCCTGTCATTGAGCCGGAGAACTACAACGACGCCGCGGCGGTGAACACCGCCCGCAAGGCCGACGACTACATCGCCCCTGCCAGCCCCGAGAGCGCCGAGGACTACCCCGACATTGTGCTGATTTTGTCCGAGAGCTTCTACGACTTTGACCTTGTCACCGACCTGCAGGCCGACACCGACATCATGCCGGTCACGAAAAACCTGCCCAACTCGGTCTACGGCCACACGATCAGCCCCCATGTGGGCGGCGGCACAAACTCCACCGAGTACGAGATGCTGACCTCCAACTCGCTGATCCTGATGCCCAGCATCACGCCGTTCAACTGGCTGAACCTGTACAACGCCAACAGCGTTGTCAGCTACCTCAAGGGTCTGGGCTACTCCACGATGGCCGCCCACCCTTACACGAACTCCAACTACCGCCGCGACTCCGCCTGGCTGGCGCTGGGCTTTGACGAGACCCATTTCCAGAGCGATTTTACCACGCAGGAGACCTACGGGGACCGTCCGTACCAGACCGACTCGGCCACCTACCGCGACTGGGAAACGATGTACGAGGCCATGCCGGAGGACAAGCCGCGGTTCAGCTTCCTGGTTTCCATCCAGAGCCACGGCGACTACGATATGAACGATGCGTCGCTGGATATTGTCCACGCCGCCACCGACTACGGCGACTACGATGCGCTGATGGACGAGTACCTGAGCTGCATCAAAATGACCGACGCCGCCGTGCAGGAGCTGTGCGATTACTTTACCGCGCAGTACGAAAAGACGGGCCGCAAGGTCATTGTGGCCATGGCCGGTGACCACGCGCCCAGCTTTGTGGGCCATGTGGCCGACCCCAGCTTTGCCGAAACCGACAACGAGCTGCAGATTTTGGAGCGCAGCACGCCGTTTTTCATCTGGGCCAACTACCCACTGGAGCACACGGCAGCCGCCACCAGCACCACCGACCCGCTGAACCGCATGGACATGGTCATGCTAACCCCCACCCTGCTGCAGCAGGCGGGTCTGCCCCTGAGCGACTACTACGAGTACCTGCTGGAAATGAAGCACAACACCCCCGTTGTGACCGCCGCCAACGACTACATGAAGGTGGACGGCAGCACAGCCGAATACGGCGAAGACCCCGCGCTGGACGAGTGGGCCAAGGGGTATCTGATGCTGGAATACAACAACATCGGCGCGCACGCCAAGCGCGACCAGAGCATTTTTGACCCCGCCGAGTAAAGAGGAGGCATCCCTATGACAGGTCTGAAACGAACCCCGCGCAGCCGCGGCGGCTTTACGCTGGTGGAGCTGATCGTGGTATTGGTGATTCTGGGTGTGCTGGCGGCCTTTGCCGTCCCGGCGCTGACCGGGTACATTGACAGCGCCAAGGAAAAGCAGGCCGTCAGTGAGACGCAGGCGTGTGTGATGACGGCGACCCGGCAGGGCGCGCAGAACTACGCCTTGGTGCAGAACGCATCTGTAGCCGGGAACGCCGAAAATGCAGCCGCCTTGACCAACTGGGCAGGCACGTTGACAAACAAGGCCCCCACCGTGACCGGCGGAGATGTAGCACTTACCGAGGGCAGCGGGCAGTATCTGCTGCATGTGAACAACCCGCCTGCGGGCAGCACTGCCACGACCACGATTGCGGCAGATGCCGGGGTCAAGGGTACCGTGCAGGGGATGACCTGCAACGCCAGCGGGCAGGTTTTATACTTAGTGTATACCAGCGCCGATGGGATACAGGTTGTATACACGGCCACCGGAACGAATGCGCGTGTGGACGGAAATATTGACAACATCGTTGTTCCAAAGCCTGATGATACCAAACCGGAACCAAATCCCAACCCGGAGCCTGCACCAGGCCCAGAACCAACTCTCTTAGGGGTTACGATTTTAAAAGTAGACGCCACCACCAAGCTTCCACTTGGCGATGCAAAGCTACAGATTCTTAAAGATGATAGAGAGGTTGATTCTTGGATTTCGTCAACCAGCGGTTCAGGGTATTCCGTTAGTTTGCCGGTTGGCAATTATGTGCTGCACGAAGCTTCAGCTCCCGGAAATTATGATATTGCAGCAGATATTAACTTTGCAATTAAAAGTAACGGTGAAACATTGACCTTGAGCGGCGATTCTGGAGTATCTGCTACCGGAAACAGCATCACCATGGAAGATAAAAAGGTAGATCCTACAACGAGTGACAAAGTCTTTGTCCATTTACAGGATGCCGTAACAGGGTCTTCCAGTGAATTTGCCAATAAAACATACATTGTAACGGTTCCCAACTATAAGACTACCTACGAAGTCACTACTGATGCAAACGGCAATATTCCTTTTGAAATTTATGATGAAGCATCGGGCAAACCCTTTGTTGCCGGTCAGTTACCCGCAAGGGTAAACAATTTTACCATTACAGAAAAAGCCCCTATACCGGGATATCAGCTCCTAAAAAAAGAAGATTTCTCCATCGAAATCAACCCATCTTATAATAACGGCATATACCTTGGCTGTACCTTTAAAGAGTTCCATTTCGGCGGCGATACGAATGGAACTTTTGCGGATGGCAATGTGATTACCTTGCAGTACTTTCCCACTGCCGTTGTAAAAATTTTTACAACCGATGCAGAAAACCAGCCCCTTGCTGATGCTTTCTTTAACATCAAAGACGTATCAACAGGAAAAGTCATTTTTGAGAATCTAAAAAGTGATTCACAGGGTTATTGCTCTGTTCCTCTGCGGCTTAATTCCGGAGATGGCATGACTAAATCTGATTATCTGGATATAGCAAAAGAATATAAACTCATCGAAGTTACTGCACCCACCGGATATCAGAGTGGCGTCAGCTGCTCTCTTTCTTTTAATTTCAGGCCGTATCCGGATGCATACATGAAAAAGCCCGGGAGACAACCCGCTGCCTATAATACATGGTTTAAACCAAATATTTATAAAAATTATTACGGTGAATGGGGCCGTGTTGAGCTGTACGGAACTTGCAAAGATATTGAAGATATTATTCATGTTGTCAACAGCAAGAAATTGACCTGCAAAACCTATCTGTACAAAATTGACGACGCGGGCAATGCCGTATCCGACGCCACCCTTGTTCTCAGGTCTCAAAGTGGGGATCATATTCTTCTTGGCTTTGACAGTGGCGGCAGTACTCCCAAATTGTCTAGTTGTCAATCTTTTATCACTACCTCCGCCCCCTATGTTGTACAACTCCGCCGTGGGAAGACCTATGAATTAGAGGAGCAAACCCCACCACAGCATTACACAAAAGCTGAAAAGATTACTTTCACAGTTCCGTCAGACGCTGATACTTTTACTGTCTCTATGGTTGACCATAACTCTAGTGAGGAAAATTCTGATATAAAGCTCGACAAGGTCACTTTTAATCAGGCAAATAACTGGGCACACAAACTCACTACGGATAATAAAATCAGTTTTAGTGGCGGTGAAATTATTTGCTGGAAGGGTATCGCTTACTACAATTATGCTAAGAATTCGGACTATACCTATAATATTTCGAATAACAAGCGTGATGACTATAAAAAAGTTGATTCTCCTGAACTGAATAATGCTCCCGATCCCATGAAATTCTTAGACGAGCATCTCAAAGATGAAAATTCCGATAAAAAAGCAGCTGACTATATTGTTCCCCTTACGGGCAAGGCTTATCTTTATAGTGAGCAGAATGTAACGCTCAAAAAAGGTGACATTATTATTCCTGATAATTATGGGGACGGAGTTCCTGACGATAAAAAGAACAAAAAAGTATATGTCTATATCGGTAACAAGGATTTGCTTCTTACCTCTGATTTTCTCAGCAATGAAAACTTTACTACGCTAGAGCATAAACTACAGGATGAAAAACAAAATATTTATAATTTCACCCTTAAATAACTAAGAAAGCCCCCACCCAGCCGCAGAACATCTACGGTTGGGTGGGGGTGGTTTATTTGTAGAGATTACAAGGGCGCGGCGGCAGCGGCAACACGCCCGGGCGGATATGGGATCAGCCCCTGCGTTCTCTGCCAATCACAAAAACTCTTTCCAGTAAATCTCTGCGCTTCTCGTCATCTCCCGGGAAAAGTCGCTCGCGTACTTGCGCTTGCAAAATGCCTGCACGGCTTTGTCAAAGTCGTAGTCAAGCTGGCCGTTGGCGGCGGCTTTCGCCGCAAAGTCGGCGCGCAGCTCGTCGGGCGTGCGGTCCGTGTACACATTCTCGCAGACGACGGCCTGCTCGGCAAAGCGGGCGGGCTTGGGGCGGCGCTGCTGCTGCTCCGTGGGGCGGCCAAACACCAGCATACAGGCGGGCACAACGTACTGCGGCAGGTGCAGGGCGTCGCGCATGGCCTCAGCATTCTCGAGGACGTCGCCTATGTAGCAGCTGCCGATGCCCAGAGACTCGGCGGCGACCACGGCGTTCTGGGCGGCAATGCAGGTGTCGGCCACGGCCAGCATCAAGTCCCCTGCCCCGGGCTTGCGGGCGTCCGTGATGCCCGCGGCGTGGTAGGCGTTGAGCCAGCGGCGGCAGTCGGCCAGGAACACCAGCACCAGCGGCGCCCCGGCAATGAACGGCTGGTGGTCGCACAGGTCGGCCAGCGTGGCCTTCAGCGCCGGGTCGGTGATGTCCAGGATCGTGTACAGCTGCTGGTTGCCCGCCGTCGGTGCCTGGAACGCCGCGTTCAGGATGGCCGCCCGCTCGTCCGGCGTGACGGGGTCGGGGGTGAATACCCGCACGCTTTTGCGGGCGGAGAGGGCGGAGAGGATAGCGTTGTTTTCCATAATAAGCTCCTTTAAGCCTTCCCCCGGGGGAAAGGTGGCGCCGCAGCGCCGGATGAGGGGCAGCCTTCCGGCGGCAGCCCGTAAGCGGATCAGTACCGCAAGCTTGCCCCTCATCCGTCTGTGGTCGGGGCCACAGACACCTTCCCCCGGGGGGGAAGGCAAATCAAAATCAACTTTTCCGTTTCTTCAAAAACTTCCCGATCAGCGTATCCAGCATGCTCAGCACCTCGCGGATGTTCAGCACGCAGACCACCGCGGTGATGCCCACGACGGGCAGCGCCCAATGGGTCAGGTTCATCATGCACCAGATCTCCGCCAGCACCAGCGCCAGATTCAGCACAAGCCACGCCGGGTGGAAGTCGATCTCCAGCAGACCGCGGGTCGAGTAGGCGCGCAGCAAAAACACCAGCATCAGGCTCAGGAAGCTGGCCGGGGTTACGCCCCACGGGCCCCACCGCAAAATGAGCAGGTAGTTCAGAATCAGGTTCAGTACCGCACCGGCCAGCATTGTGAACAGCGAGCCGGTAGACCGTTTATACACGACGTAAACGCTGTTCAGGAACTGGTTCAGGCAGGTCAGCATCGAGCAGAGCGTCAGGAACGGAACAAACGTCCAGGCGTCAAAATATTCAGCCTTGAACACCCGCATGAGCAGCTGGCACAGCATGATGATGCCCGCCACGCAGCAGAACAGCACGCTGGCATACACGCGGAATATCTTGGAGAAGAACGCCTGGCGGTCCGTCTCCTCGGTCACGGCGGAGAGCTGCCACGCCTCGTAGAAGATGCTGCCCAAAATCGTGATGATCTGCGGCAGGAAGTACCCCGCCGACAGCAGCCCGACCCAGTGGTTGCCGCTGCGGCCCGCGTAGCCCTCGCACATGCCCTGCACAAAGAACATGTCGCTGGCGTTGATGATCCAAAAGCTGATGGACGCCGGGATCATCGGCAGGCAGTAGCGCAGCATCTCCTTCCACAGCGTCTTGTCAAACGCCTTGGGTTTGAAGTACCGCCAGCACCCGCCCGCAATGAACACAAACACCATGGATGTCAAATCTGCCAGCGCATTTGCCAGCAAAAAGCCTGTAGCGCCCATTTTTAAGACGCTCAGGAACAGCAGGTAGTAGAGCAGCAGGCTCAGCGTTGTCAGCACACCGTCTATGGCGACCAGCCGGTTCAGCATCCGCGAGCGGATGAACTGGGTACACAGCGTTCTCATACAGCTGGCCAGCACGCAGAGGTACAAAAAGCCCAGGTACTCCGCGGCGTTGGGGATGAGCCGCACCAGCGGCATGGCCAGCAGCAGCACCACAAAGCCCAGCCCGATAGTCGCCGCGCCGTTGACAAAGACGCTGGATTTGTTGGTCGCTTTGTCCAGCCCGAACCGGATGACCGCATAGGCCACGCCAAGGCTGACCACCGGGATCAGCAGGTTTGTGGCCTGCTGCAAAAGGCTGGACACGCCCATAACGTCCGGCGAGTCGAGCGCGTAGCTCAGATACGGGCGGATGAAGAAGCTGAGCAGCTTGGAGCTGAAGTTGGAGATGGCAAACAGCAGCGTATTGCTGACCAGCGTCGTATATTTTTTCTGTGGAGACGGCAAGACGGGAACCTCCCTTGTTTGTAGAGTATGAAGCCTTCCCCTCCGAGGGAAGGTGGCCGAGCGAACGCGAAGGTCGGATGAGGGCAAACCTTCCGCCGGCACCCCGTTCACGGGCAATCGCGGCAAACTCCCCCCTCATCCGTCTGCGGGCGGGGCCGCAGACACCTTCAGTCTCCGCGCTAAAAACCGCCTCTCCGGCGGTTGCGCTCCGACACGCGCCTGCGGGCGCAGCCCCACGGGGGAAGGCCAGCCGGTGTGCTCACCCCTTGGCCCCCTCTGCGAGGGGGCTCCGCCCGCAGGCGGTGGGGGAGAGAACTGTACGGCTGCCCGAAATATTTCGGGCTATGGCAAGGTTCTCTCCCTCCGCCCCTTCGGGGCACCGCTCCCCCCCTGGCGCAAGCGCCACCTCCCCCGTATCGGGGGAGTCTGTCTCGCAGAGGGAGGTTTTTCGACACGCTGACCTTCCCCCACGGGGGAAGGCATCCGCCCGCTCTCACCGCAGCTTCAGCATCCGTTCCCGCTGCTTATAATCCGGCAGCACCTCCGCCACCGCGGCCCAGAATGCCGGGCTGTGGTCGGGGTGGGCAAAGTGACAGAACTCATGCACAACAACGTACTCCTGCGCGGGCAGCGGCATCGTGCAGAGCCGCCGCGCAAACGCCAGCGTGCCGGTGCGCAGACTGCACGACCCCCAGCGGGTGTTCATGTCGCGCACCGCAATTTTGGGCATCGCGCCGCCCGGGCAGGTCGCCGCAAACTGCGGATAGTATGCCCGGCACAGCGCCTGCATATAGGCCAGTGCCTCGGCCTTGGGCGGCAGCGCGGGGGCCTCGGCGGCCTCTTGTTCGCGCCGGGCCGCGGCACGCGCCTGTGCGGTGCGCACCCAGTCGGCCCGCGCCGTGACAAAGGCGTCCACATAAGCCGCAGGCACCCGCGGCGACGCACTGGCCGCCACACTGCCGTCGGCCCGCACGCGCAGGTTGATGTTGCGCACCCGCCGCCGCGTCAGCGTGTAGGTGATGCCGCCCGCCGTCCTCTCCATGCCCGGCCCCCCTTTTGCAAAAGTATATAGTTTATTGTACACGCATTTGCCCAAAAGTGCAACAGTTGCCTGCGGCGGCGCATTGTGGTATGATACTGCCAAAAGGGGGCTTTTGCATGAAATCGCTGTTTTTTGTTCTGCCCGCCCTGCTGCTGGGCCTGACGGCCTGCGGCGCGCCGGTGGCCGCCGTGACCCTGCCCGACACCGTGCAGGTCGAAAAGACCCAGACCGCCGAGACCGCCGTCCTCTACGAGGATGCCGACGGGCGTGAGGTCAGCCCCCGCCGCGCCGCCCTGACCGAGTGGCGCTGGTCTGTGGCCGATGACACGATTGCCGAGGTCGATCCCAGCGGCATTGTGACCGGTCTGCGCGGCGGCTCGACCACCCTGACGCTGCAAAGCGCCGACGGGAAAATTTCCGCCAGCTGCCCGGTGCAGGTGTCCAGCCCGCTGCGCGGCATTGTTTTGGACGACTACACGCTGTATTTTGACGACGAGCTTGTGACCTGGATCACCGCCGACGGCACACGCGAGTCCGACTACGCCTACGCCAGCCGCGTCGGCGCAGTCTGCCATCTTCTGCCGGAGGACACCACCGACCACCCCGCCGTGACCTATCACATCGCCGACGAGCGCATTGCCCGCTTCGACGGCTCCTGGCTCGTCCCCGTGAATTACGGCACCACGACCTTGACCGCCGACTGCGGCGGGTTTACAGCGCAGTGTACCGTAACGGTGGTCAGGCCGGAGGAATAGGCAAAAGAAAACGAGGGGATGTGCAACAGCCCCTTTGGTGACCCTCCCGTCCATCTTCCGCGCCCTAAAAACAGCCCGCGGGGCTGTTTTTGCCCCGCGGGACGCTGGACGCGGGGCCCGGGCTGTTCGATTCCCGTACTCCTCTACTCCCTTAAAAGTTTATAGCACAAGAAAAAAGCACTACCTCATTTGAGATAGTGCTTTTTGGTGACCCGTACGGGAATCGAACCCATGTTACAGCCGTGAAAGGGCCGTGTCTTAACCGCTTGACCAACGGGCCATATAATACAAGATTTCGCTAAAACAGCAAGCAACTTATCGGCTACTATTGCAACCGACCCCCAAGTATTTTAGCGAAATCCTGTATCATGTGGTAGCGGTAACTGGATTTGAACCGGTGACACTTCGGGTATGAACCGAATGCTCTAGCCAACTGAGCTATACCGCCACATTTGTCGTCGCGCTCTTGAGAACGCTATATTATTATAGCCGACATTCTCCCCTATGTCAAGTAGTTTTTCCCGATTTTTTTCAAAAATGCAAAAAAAATCCCGCATTGCGGGTGCAATGCGGGGGAAAACTCTAAAGGCTTCCCACGAGGGGCTGCGCCCGCAGGCGCGTGTCGGAGCGCAACCGCCGAAGGCGGCTCTTAGCGCGGAGACTGAAGCTGTCCTCAAAGCGGACTGATGAGGGGCGAACTTACGGCAGTTACCCGGTTATGGGCGGCCACGGCAGCTTTCCCCTCATCCGGCCTTCGGCCACCTTCCCCCTCGGGGGAAGGCTCTTGCAAAATTACTTCTTGTTGGGCACCAGCACGGCCTTGCCGCCCATGTAGGGGCGCAGAACCTCGGGGATGGTCACAGTGCCGTCGGCCTGCAGGTGGTTCTCCAGGAAGGCGATCAGCATACGCGGCGGGGCCACGCAGGTGTTGTTCAGCGTGTGGGCCAGCTGGGTCTTGCCGTTCTCATCCTTAAAGCGGATGTGCAGGCGGCGGGCCTGGGCGTCGCCCAGGTTGGAGCAGGAGCAGACCTCGAAGTACTTCTGCTGGCGCGGGCTCCACGCCTCGATGTCGCAGCTCTTGACCTTCAGATCGGCCAGATCGCCGGAGCAGCACTCCAGCTGGCGAACGGGGATCTCCATGGAGCGGAACAGCTCGACGGAGTTCTTCCACAGCTTGTCGTACCAGTCCATACTGTCCTCGGGCTTGCAGACGACGATCATCTCCTGCTTCTCGAACTGATGGATGCGGTAGATGCCGCGCTCCTCGATGCCGTGGGCGCCCTTCTCCTTGCGGAAGCAGGGGCTGTAGCTGGTCAGGGTCAGGGGCAGCTTGGCACCGTCCAGCGTCTGGTCGATGAAGCGGCCGATCATCGTGTGCTCGGACGTACCGATCAGGTACAGGTCCTCACCCTCGATTTTGTACATCATAGCGTCCATTTCAGGGAAGGACATAACGCCCTTGACCACGTCGCCGTGCATCATGAACGGGGGGATGACATAGGTAAAGCCCTTGTCGATCATAAAATCGCGGGCGTAGGCCAGCACAGCCTCGTGCAGGCGGGCAATGTCGCCCAGCAGGTAGTAGAAGCCGTTGCCGGAGACGCGGCCTGCGGCGTCAAGGTCGATGCCGTCGAAGCTCTCCATAATGTCCACGTGGTACGGGATGGGATAGTCGGGCACAACGGGCTCGCCGAAGCGCTGGACCTCGACGTTATGGCTGTCGTCGGGGCCGATGGGCACGCTGGGGTCGATCATCTGGGGGATCGTGTACATGATCTCCTGGATCTTGGCCTGCAGCTCGGTCTCCTTGGCCTCCAGCTCCTTCAGGCGGTCAGCCTGGGCCGTGACCTGCTTCTTGATTTCCTCGGCCTCGGCAGCCTTGGAGGGGTCTTTCTTGGCCTGGCCCATCAGTGCGCCGATCTGCTTGGACAGCTTGTTGCGGTTTGCGCGCAGGTCGCTGGCCTCACCGATGGCGGCGCGGTACTCGGCGTCAAGCGCGATGACCTCATCGACGAGGGGCAGCTTGGCGTCCTGGAACTTTTTCCTGATGTTTTCCTTGACGGCGTCCGGGTTTTCACGGACAAAACGAATGTCTAACATAATGGTACTCCTCTATTCAATATTTGCTTTTGTAGGGGCCGGACATGTCCGGCCCGCGGCTTTACAAATAAATAGCATTTTATGGGTAGGCTGCGGGCGGGGCATGCCCCGCCCCTACAGATTTCCGGGCTGCTCACCCTTCCGGGTCATACATTCCCAGCAGGCTCACGAACTTTTGCAGCATATCATCGCTGTAAAAGTCGATTTTCAGCGAGCCCTTGCCGTCCTTGTAGTCAACATGGACCTCGCTGCCGGTGACCTCTTTCAAGGCCGCCTCCACCTCCACGGCGCGCTTCGGGCGGGTGAAGTTATCGTCCTTCGCCTTGGGCGGCTTGGCGGGCTTTGTCAGCTTTTTGCACAGGGCCTCGGTCTGGCGCACGTTCAAATTCTGCGCCGTGACCTCCGCCGCAGCCTGCCGCATCAGATCCTCATTGGGCAGCCCCAGCAGGACCTTGGCGTGGCCAAAGCTCAGCTTGCCCCCGCTGACCATACGGCGCACATCCTCGGGAAGGGCCAGCAGGCGCAGGCTGTTGGTCACGGCGCTGCGGCTCTTGCCCAGCTTTTTCGCGGCGGATTCCTGCGTTAAGCCGTACTTGTCGATCAGCTGCCGGCAGCCCTCGGCGACCTCGATGGGGTCGAGGTCCTCGCGCTGCAGGTTTTCAATCAGCGCCAGCGCGGCGGCCTGCTCGTCGGTCACATCCTTGATGATGACCGGCACCTCGTCCAGCCCGGCCAGGCGTGCGGCACGCCAGCGGCGCTCGCCCGCAATGATGATGTACCCCGGGCCGACCTTTTTGGGCCGCACCGCAATGGGCTGCAAAAGCCCGTTCTCGGTGATGCTGTCGGCCAGCTGGTTCAATGCGTCGTCGTCAAACCGCTTGCGGGGCTGCTCGGGGTCAGGCTCGATTTCCCGCAGCGGCAGCGTTGAGTTGGACGCTTCGCTGCCGGTATCGTCGGACAGGTCGGCAAACAGGCTGTCCAGCCCCTTGCCAAGCCCGCCCATCTTCTTTTTGGCCATCGGCGTCCCTCCTTATCGTTCGTTGTTTGCCAAAAATTCCCGCGCCAATTCCATGTACGCCTCGCTGCCCCTGCCGTTCGGCTCATAGAAGTTGATCGGCATACCGAAGCTCGGGGCCTCGCTCAGGCGCACGGTGCGCGGAATGACGGCGCGGTAGACCTTGTCGCCAAAGTACTTTTTGACCTGCGCGACGACCTGCATCGTCAGGTTGAGCCGCCCGGAGTACATCGTGAACAGCACGCCCTCGATGTCTAAGTACCGGTTGTACTTTTTGCGCACGGTTTTCAGGGTCGCCATCAGCTCACTCAGGCCCTCGAGCGCGAAGAACTCGCACTGCATCGGGATGATGACGGTGTCCGCCGCGCAGAGCGCGTTGACGGTTAAAAGGTCGAGCGACGGCGCACAGTCGATGAAGATGTAGTCGTACAGCGGCACGACGGGAGCCAGCACGGTGCGCAGGCGCATTTCCCGCCGCGGCACCGACACAAGCTCGATGGGCGCGCCCGCCAGCTGGGTGTTGGACGGCAGCACATCGGCGTTGTACTCGCTCTTGATGATGGCCTCGCGGACGTCATCATCGTCGATCAGGCAGGTGTAGGTGTCGGCCTCCACCTTGTTTTTGGAGATGCCATACGCCGATGTGGTGTTGCCCTGCGGGTCCAGATCGACGATGAGGACCTTTTTGCCGAGTGCCGCCACACAGGCGCTCAGGTTGACGGCGGTGGTGGTTTTGCCAACGCCGCCCTTCTGGTTTGCTATTGCGATGACTTTTGCCACGCCGTACCTCCCCTGTTTTTGCGTTTTTTGGCGGCTTTGGGGCCGCTTGCATCTATTATAGCACAAACAGAAGGGATAAAAAAGGGGTTTTTCCAACAAAAAAGTCCGGCAGATGTTCCACGTGGAACATCTGCCGGGGGTATGCCATGCCGCAAGCGGCGCAGGCATGAACGATGGCGGGAGAGTTCGCAGGTCGTTGCAGGGGGCGGCGTCCCCGACGCCCCGCGGGGGGTGCGAGTGGCTGCCCGTGAATGCCCGGTATCGGGCAAGCGTCAGCGGAGGGGTCAAGACCCCTCCCTACAGATGGGGTTCACGGGTGCTTTGTAGGGAACGGTCTTGACCGTTCCGGGGACGTTTGCCGTTGCTGCATGGTAAAATATTGCTGCGGTGTAGGGGCCGCATATACGCGGCCCGGCAGTGTACGGCAAACGGGCGCTTATGGGAAACCCGCGGGCCGGGCATGCCCGGCCCCTACCGCGCGGCAGCCAAAAAGCGTACACCAACGCAGCCATCCCGGCCATCTATCCTCGCAGCCGGCCTTCCCCTCACACCTTCACCTCAAACTCCCCTTCTTCCTCCTTCGCGCCGTTCTCCACCTTTCCCGCCGTACCGTCGCTGCTAACCGGGATCCTCACAATGTACTCCAGACACCCGTCATGCTTATCGCACCGGGTCGTGGCGGCGATCCCCTTCTGGGTCATCAAATCCACCGCGTGCTGCAATGTATTTACAAAGAACCGCACATCCCGCACCATGGGGATCGTGCGGCGGCAGGGGCTGGGCCCGTTGGGGGCGGCCAGCATCTGGTCCACAAGGCGGTCCGCCTGGCGCACGCTCATCTTGTCCCGCGCCATCTTTTCCAGCGCGGCGGTGCGGCGTCCCTCGGGCAGGCGCAGGGCGGCGCGGGCGTGGCGCTCGCTCAGATGGCTGGCCGTGCAAAGCTGCTGCTGTTCCGGCGTCAGGGTCAGCAGGCGCAGCTTGTTGGCAAGGGCCGGCTGGCTCAACCCCAGCCGCCGCGCAGCCTCGGCCTGGGTGCAGCCCCACAGCCGGATGACCTCTTTAATGCCCCGCGCCGTGTCGAACGGGTCCAGCTGGCTGCGCTGCAAATTTTCCAAAAGCCCCAGCGCGGCGGATTCGCTGTCGTCGTAGTCGGCCAGTATCGCCGGCACCTTGTCCAGCTTGGCCAGACGGCAGGCGCGCAGGCGGCGCTCCCCCGCCACAAGCTGGTATTTGTGCAGCCCGACCCGCCGCACGCTGATGGGCTGCAAAAGGCCGTTCTGCAAAATGCTGACGGCCAGCGCGGCGATCTCCGGCTCATCGAAGGCGGTGCGCGCCTGGTAGGGCGACGGCTCGATGCAGTCCACAGGCAGCATCAGAATGCGCCCCTGCTTTTGTATATCATTTCTAGGCAATTTCGGTTCCTCCCCTGTGGCGTAAAAAATGCTATGCTTTTCTACAAAAAGCATAGCATAAACCGCAGTTTCGGGGAAGAAAAATCGTTCGCCCTTATGTTCAATTTTTTGCGCTGTTACAACGGCTTCTTTGCAATTTTTCCGCCGTTTCGGGGGTAAACCGTCGGAGTCTGCGATATTTTTTTGCAGAACACCAGCCCGCGGGCACTGCCGTCCGGCAGTGTGAAGGCGCGCGTTTCCTCATATTGGCCGCCCAGCTTTTTCAGCGCGTTGGCGGCGGCTTTTGCTTCTGCGTCTGCCTCGGGGCCCTTCATCGCGATGAACCGCCCGCCGACTTTGACCAGCGGCAGGCAGTATTCGCACAGCACAGGCAGTGCCGCCACCGCGCGGGCACTGGCCACGTCGAACTGCTCGCGCCAGATCTTGCGGGCGGCCTCCTCGGCGCGTTCCTTCGCAAACTCGACGCCGGTCAGACCCAGCTCGGCACAGGCGTAGCGTAAAAAGTCCACGCGCTTGCCCGTCGGCTCCATCAGCGTCAGCTCCAGGTCAGGCTTGTAGATTTTTGCCACAATGCCCGGGAACCCCGCACCGGTGCCGACGTCCACCAGCCTGCCGCTGACCTCGGGCTGCGCCGCAAACAGCAGGCTGTCCGCAAAGTGGCGGTCCTCGATGCCCTCGGGGCTGGTGATGGCGGTCAGGTTGACCTTTTCGTTATAGCTGACCAGCAGCTCGGCGTATCTGTCCAGCAGGTCCAGCTGTGCGCCGGTCAAGGGGATGTTCCACGTGGAACATTTAGCTTGTAATCTGTTTTTATCAATCATAGCGTCTCCTTGGCTTCCCCCTCGGGGGAAGCTGCCGCCCGCAGGCGGCTGATGAGGGCAGACTGTATGTGGCTGCCCGGTTGCGGGTGAAATTGATATACTCGGCCCTCATCCGCCCTCGGGCGGGGCCTCGGGCACCTTCTCCCTCGCGGGAGAAGGCATCTTGTTTATTTCAGCTTCAGCAGCACAATACTCAGCTGCGCCAGGTCGCTCGGCGATACACCCGGTATCCGCCCGGCCTGCGCCAGCGTGCGCGGCCTTATCTTCGTCAGCTTCTCGCGGGATTCCAGCGTCATCGTCTCAATCGGCGCATAGTCAAAGTCGTCGGGGATCTTCACATTCTCGTGCCGCTGAATATCCCGTATGATCCGCTCCTCCCGCGCAATGTACCCGGCGTAGCGGATCTCCGTCTCGATGCGCTGCGCCATGGCGGGGGGCACGCCCTCGCCGCGGCCAATGACCTTCGCGATCAGGTCATAGCTGATGTAGGGCCGCCGCATCAGCTCGATGGCCGAACCGCCGATTTCGCCCAGCTCCGCGCCCTCGGGGGCGGCGGCGCGCAGGTCGGCCAATTTGATGCTCGTCGTCTCCAGCCGGTGCAGCTCGGCCTGCTTGACCTCGCGGTCACGGCAGAACAGTGCCCAGCGGTCATCGTCCACCAGCCCGTATTCGCGGCCTATCGGGGTCAGCCGCTCGTCGGCGTTGTCCTGGCGCAGGCTCAGGCGGTACTCGCTGCGGCTCGTCATCATACGGTAGGGGTCCATGACACCCTTCGTGACAAGGTCGTCCACCAGCGTGCCGAGGTAGCTTGTGTGCCGAGCCAGCACAAGCTCTTCCCTGCCCAGCGCGTGGCGGGCGGCGTTCAGACCCGCCAGCAAGCCCTGCGCAGCGGCCTCCTCATAGCCGGACGTGCCGTTGAACTGCCCCGCGCCGTAGATGCCGCCCACGACCTTGCTTTCCAGCGTGGGCTTGAGCGTCGTGGGGTCCACGCAGTCATACTCGATGGCGTAGGCCGGGCGCATGATTTCGAGATGCTCAAACCCGGCAATCGTGCGATACATCTCGTTCTGCACGGCCTCGGGCAGGCTGGACGAGAGACCCTGCAGGTACATTTCCTCGGTGTCCTCGCCGCAGGGCTCCACAAAGACCGGGTGGCGCTCCTTCTCTTTAAAGCGGACGACCTTGTCCTCAATGGACGGGCAGTACCGCGGGCCGACACCCTGAATGTCGCCGCCGTAGAGCGGCGAGCGGTGCAGGTTGTCGAGAATGACCTTATGGGTCGCGGGGTTCGTGTAGGCGATGTAGCAGTTGACCTTGTTGTGCATCGGCACGCGGGTCATAAAGCTGAACGGCTGCAGCTCGGCGTCGGGGTCGCCGGGCTGGCATTCGAGCTTCGAGAAGTCGATGCTGCGGCGGTGGACGCGGGCAGGCGTGCCGGTCTTGAAGCGGCGCAGCGTGAAGCCGTTCTCCACAAGGCACCGGGTCAGCGCGGTGGCGGCGTGGGTGCCGTCGGGGCCGCTGTCATAGTGGGCGTCGCCCACAAAGATGCGCCCGCCCAGGTTGGTGCCGGTGGCAATGACGACGGCCTTGCAGGCGTAGTAGCCGTGCAGGTTCGTGAACACGCCGCAGACCTTGCCGTCCTGCACGTCCACGCCGACGATCTCTCCCTGGTGGATGTCGAGGTTGGCGGTTTGCTCCAGCGCGTGCTTCATCCAGATGTGGTAGCGCTTGCGGTCTGTCTGCACGCGCAGACTGTGTACGGCGGGGCCTTTGCCGCGGTTGAGCATCCGGCTTTGCAGGTAGGTGGCGTCTGCGGCCAGACCCATCAGCCCGCCGAGCGCATCGATCTCCCGCACAAGATGCCCCTTGGCTGTGCCGCCGATGGACGGGTTGCACGGCATATTGCCGATGAAATCCAGCGACAGCGTAAACACCGCGGTCCTTGCCCCCAGCCGTGCCGCCGCATGCGCCGCCTCGATCCCCGCATGCCCCGCACCGATGACGATGACGTCGTAGGTTCCCAGTTTGTCCATATACGTTCCCTCTTACCCTATATTGTGCAGGATGTCCTCACAGACACCCGCGAAATTTGTGTCCACTGCATTGTTGGCGTAGCGCAGCACCCGGCAGCCGATGCCTTGCAGGTAGGCGGTGCGCTGTGCATCGTACTCGATGGCCTGCGGTTCGGTGTGCTGTGCGCCGTCCAGCTCTATTACCAGTTTACACGATGAAATATAGAAATCAACTATAAAATTGCTAATTATTTTCTGGCGGTAAACGGTCTGCGGCAGGTTTTTCAGAAAGTCGTACCACAAGCGTCTCTCCTGCGGGGTCATAGATTTGCGGAGATTGCGTGCATTGACACGCAAAGGGTCATGGGTTTTCCTGTCGTTCATGGTATCACTCCTTAAAGGCTTCCCCCGAGGGGCTGCCGCCAGTTCTAAAGGCTTCCCCTTCGGGGGAAGCTGCCGCCCGCAGGCGGCTGATGAGGGCAAAGTTCGTGTAGCCTCCCTTTTAACGGTCAACCTCCGCAGGCTCTCCCCTCATCCGTCCGCGGGCGGGGCCGCGGACACCTTCTCCCCCAGAGGGAGAAGGCTCCTGTCAGTCCTAAAGGCTTCCCCTTCGGGGGAAGCTGCCGCCCGCAGGCGGCTGATGAGGGCAAAGTTTGCGTAGTCTCCCTTTAACGGGCAATACCCGCAGGCTCTCCCCTCATCCGTCCGCTGGCGGGGCCGCGGACACCTTCTCCCCCAGGGGGAGAAGGCTCCGTCAGCTCTAAAGGCTTCCCCCGAGGGGCTGCCGTCAGCTCTAAAGGCTTCCCCTTCGGGGGAAGCTGCCGCCCGCAGGCGGCTGATGAGGGCAAAGTTCGCGCAGTCTCCCTTTTAACGGTCAATCTCCGCAGGCTCTCCCCTCATCCGTCCGCGGGCGGGGCCGCGGACACCTTCTCCCCCAAGGGGAGAAGGTGTCCGCCTTTTTTACTTACTTGCCCACGCAGAACGTCTCAAAAACTTCCTCTATCGTTGCGTCGCTGGCGTTTTCTCCTGTCAAATCAAACAGCGCCTGCAAGGCGTCCGTCAAACACACCGCGGCGGCGTCCAGCCCAAAGCCGTTCTGCCGCGCCGTAATCGCTTCCGCCAGCGCATCTCTCGCGCGGGTCGCAGCGGCCAATTGGCGGGCACTGCATAGCTGCGCAGCCTCCGGGTCCAGCTGCGCTGTGCCTAACAAATCCGCAACCGCATCCGTCAGGGCCTGCAAGCCGACGGCATCCCGCGCACACATCGGGACGATCTTCTTAAAATACGGCTCCAATGTTCCACGTGGAACATCCGTCTCCCCCGCCAGGTCCTGCTTATTCAAAACCGCAATGGCCGGGCGGCCCTGACATCTGCGGGCCAGCTCCAAATCATCATCAGACAACGGCTGTGCGGCGTCGAACACGGCCAGCACCAGCCCGGCCTCGTCGAGCTTGCGCCAGCTGCGGCGGATGCCCTCGGCCTCGATGGCGTCGCCGTCCGCGCCCACCTCCCGCACACCGGCGGTGTCAAACAGGTTCAACCGCACGCTGCCCAGCTGCACGGCCTGCTCCACAATATCGCGGGTCGTACCGGCCACGGGCGTGACAATGGCACGGTCAAACCCGGCCAGCAGGTTCAGCAGCGTGCTTTTGCCCACGTTGGGCCGCCCCAGCAGCACACAGTCCACGCCATGGCGCAGCACCGCGCCCGCGCTGTAGCCGGAGATCAGCGCGTCCAGCGCGGCCTTTTGCTCGGTCAGCGTCCCGACAAACGCCGCGTCGGACAGCTCGGGCACGTCCTCCTCGGGGTAATCGACCCAGGCGGTCAGGTGGGCGTTCAGCGTTTGCAGCGCGGTCTGTATCTTACCGATGCGCTTTGCCAGCCGCCCGTCCAGCGCGGATTTTGCCAGCGCAGCCCCCTGCCGCCCGTTCGCCGCAATGACCTCCATCACGGCCTCGGCCTGCGTCAGCGACATCCGCCCGTTTTCCAGTGCGCGGCGGGTGAACTCCCCCGGTCCGGCAGGTGCGCAGCCCGCGGTGATGAGCGCTTCTAACAAACCGTCCGCCATGGCCGTGCCGCCGTGGACGGACAGCTCAATAACGTCCTCGCCGGTGTAGGAGTGCGGTGCGCGGAAAAACAGCGCCACGCACTCGTCCATCTCGGCCCCGTGCAGCAGATAGTGGCCCAGCATGGCGGTGTAGCCCTTCGCGTCGGCCACGCTTTTCCCCTGCCGCACCGGCGCAAAGATTTTGCCGACGATGCCGTAGGCGTCCGGCCCGGACACGCGGACGGTGGCAATGCCGCCCTCGCCCGGTGGCGTCGCCAGTGCGCAGATCGTTGTGTGCAGATGTTCCATGTGGAGCGCTCCTTTTTTGTGATGGGAATACTTTAGAATACCATGAAACAGGGATATTTTCCAGTAGGTGCAGTAAATTCATGGGCGTGATGCCTTCCCCCTCGGGGGAAGGTGTCCGCGGCCCCGCCCGCGGACGGATGAGGGAAAAGCCTGCGGAGGTTGCCCGTTAAAAGGGAGGCTACGCGAACTTTGCCCTCATCAGCCGCCTGCGGGCGGCAGCTTCAGTCTACGCGCTAAGAGCCGCCTTCGGCGGTTGCGCTCCGACACGCGCCTGCTGGCGCAGTCCCTGGGGGGAAGCCTTTAAAAAAGGAGAGGCCGACCCGCGGCCTCTCCCCTGTATTGGTTTATTCTTCGGTCTCGTTCTCGGGGGCTGCGTCCTCCGCGGCCTCCTGCGCCAGTTCCTCGGCCTCAATGGCCGCCAGCTCCTCGGGGGTCGGGTCGGTCTCGCCGGTATCCTCGATTTTTGCGGTCTCGGCGTCGTTGTCGCGGTCCACGCGGGCGACCACGGCCACCTTGTCGTCCTCGACCAGGCGCATGACGCGGACACCGCTGCCGTAGCGGCTCTGGACGTTGATGTCCGCCGCATGGATTCTGATCAGAATGCCGTTCTGGCTGATGAGGATCAGATCGTCGGTGTCATCCACGATCTTGATGCCCGCCACGTTGCCGTTAGAGTAGTTGCGGATGCCCAAGCCGCCGCGCTTCGTGATGCGGTAGTCGTCAATGCGGCTACGGCGGCCCTTGCCCTCCTCGCTGATGGTCAGCACGTTTGCACCCGGGCGGCAGACGCCTGCACCGACGACATAGTCGCCCTCGCGCAGCTTGATGACGCGGACGCCGTGGCCGGTACGGCCCATCGAGCGGGCGCCGTCCTCGGTAAAGCGGATGGCCGCGCCGTCGTGGGTGGCAACAATGATCTCGTCGTCACCCTTGGTCAGGTGGCTCCACACCAGACTGTCGCCCTCGTTCAGCGCGATGGCGATCAGGCCCATCTTGCGGATGTTGCGGAACTGGGACAGCGGCGTGCGCTTGATGAGGCCCTGCTTCGTCACCATCGTGGCGTAGGTGTTGTCCTCGTCCACGCCGGCCTTCTGCTGCAGCATCAGCGTGACCTTCTCGCCCTCCTGCAGCTGCAGCAGGTTCACAATATGGCTGCCCTTGGCCGTGCGGCTGCCCTCGGGCACCTGATAGCCCTTCAGGCGGTAGACGCGGCCCTGGTTCGTCATAAACAGCATATAATCATGCGTAGAACCGACAAAAAGTTCCTCGGTGAAGTCGTCGTCCTTCTGGGTCATGCCCTGCACGCCGCGTCCGCCGCGGTTCTGTGCCTGGTAGGTGTCCAGCGTCGTGCGCTTGATATAGCCCTCGTGGGTCAGCGTAAAGACGCAGGTCTCCTCGGGAATCAGGTCCTCAATATCGACCTCGCCGGAGACGGTCTCGATGGAGGTGCGGCGCTCGTCGCCGTACTTGTCGGCCAGCGCGGTCAGGTCGGTCTTGACGATGCGCTTGACGTGCTCGTCGTTGGCCAGAATGTCCTCATAATCGGCGATGGCCTCGCGCAGCTCGCCCAACTCCTGCTCGATTTTAAGGATTTCCAGACCGGCCAGACGGCCCAATTGCAGCTTGACAATGGCGTCCGCCTGCAGCTCGTCAAAGCCGAAGTTGTCCATGACGGCCTGCCGCGCCTCGGCAAAGCCGCCCTTGCAGGCGCGGATCGTCGCGATGATCTCATCGACGATGTCAACGGCCTTGTGCAGGCCCTCGAGGATGTGCTCGCGCTCCTTTGCCTTCTTCAACTCAAACGCGGTGCGGCGGCGGATGACCTGCATCTGGAACTCAATATAGCGCTCCATCATGGTTTTCAGGCTCATGATCTTGGGCACGCCGTCGTCCAGCGCCAGCATGATGACGCCGACGGTGTCCTGCAGCTGGGTGAAGCGATAGAGCTGGTTCAGCACGACCTGGGGGTTCGCGTCCTTCTTGATCTCAATGACGATCTTCATGCCGGTGCGGCTCGAGGACTCGTCGTTCAGGTCGCTGATGCCCTCGATGCGCTTATCCTTGACAAGGTCAGCGATGGACTCGATCAGGCGGGTCTTGTTGACCATGTAGGGGATTTCCGAAATCAGGATCTCATAGCGCCCGTTCTTTTTCTCGATGATCTCGGCACGGCCCCGCAGCGTGATTTTGCCGCGGCCCGTGGCGTAAGCAGCGCGGATGCCGCTGCGGCCCATGATGATGCCGCCCGTCGGGAAGTCGGGGCCCTTGACGTACTCCATCAGCCCGGCCAGGTCGATTTCGGGGTCGTCCATCAGGGCGACCATGCCGTTGACGATCTCGCGCAGGTTGTGGGGCGGGATGTTCGTCGCCATGCCGACGGCAATACCCTGGCTGCCGTTGACGAGCAGGTTCGGGAAACGGCTGGGCAGGACGTGGGGCTCCTTCTTGGTCTCGTCAAAGTTGGGGTCCCAGTCGATGGTGTCTTTTTCAATGTCGGTCAGCATCTCGCAGGCCATCTTGGACATGCGGGCCTCGGTGTAACGGTAAGCAGCCGGGGGGTCGCCGTCCACGGAGCCGAAGTTGCCCTGGCCGTCCACAAGCGGGTAACGCAGGCTGAAATCCTGCGCCAGACGCACCATGGCATCATAGACCGAGGCGTCGCCGTGCGGGTGGTACGAGCCCAGCACCGCACCGACGGTATCGGCAGATTTGCGGTAGGGGTGCTGCGGGTCGTTGCCGCGCTCGTGCATCGTGTACAGGATGCGGCGGTGGACGGGCTTCAGGCCGTCGCGCACATCGGGCAGAGCGCGCGCCACGATAACAGACATCGAGTAGTCAAGGAACGCCGTCTCGATCTCCTGCTTCACATCGCGCACAATGACCTTCGTACCGGACCCCGGCACCATGATGATGTTTTCTTCCATTGTATCACCTTAACTCAATCTTACTTGATCTTACTGCACTGTAGGGGCCGGGCATGCCCGGCCCTCCACCTTGCCTTTGCTTCCCTCTTATGGATTATAACGGTTGTTTTTATCGCAGCCGTCGGTTGCCCTTAAGAGAGTTATTCTTTTTACATCCCGGGCCGGGCATGCCCGGCCCCTACGCTAAACGTTGGGGTTATATTCATCCAAATTCCATTTCAATGGATTTTCCCGAATATATCTTTTTATTTCCAGATATGCGGCTTCATCCCGGATGACATGGTCATAAAATGACCGCTGCCACAACGGAACACCCGGATGTTCCATGTGGAACATCTTGGATACATACGCCTTATAGCTGCCCACCACTGCGGATAAATCTTTTACGCCCTGCGGAAAAATCAAAATCACATGCACATGATTGGGCATGACCACATATTCGTCCACGGTCACTTCCGGGAAATGCTCCGGTATGGCTGTTATCCCCTGCGCGGCCATTTGGCCGATGCCGTTTGGCTCGCCTGCCGCACCAAACACACATTGCTTATGATGCGTGCATACCGTCACAAAATAATGATTTGCGGTTTTATAATCGTAATTTTGCAAACGGGGATTTTGGCGCGGACGAAGAATTTTGTAATCCATGGTGTATGACCCACAAACAGGCGGTATTTTTTATGCGGCGGGCCGGGCATGCCCGGCCCCTACATGGGCGGTGCGCAATTTATCACACATCCAAATTCGCGTACTTTGCGTTCTTCTCAATAAACTGCCGTCTCGGCTCGACCTGCTCGCCCATCAGGATGCTGAACGCCTCGTCCGCACGCTCGGCATCCTCGATTTTGATCTGCACGATGACGCGGTTGTCGGGGTTCATCGTGGTCTCCCACAGCTGGTCGGGGTTCATCTCGCCCAGACCTTTGTAGCGGTTGACCTTCGCGCCGGGCATTTCGGCGCTCAACAGCTTCATTTCGTCGTCGTTGTAGGCGTACTTGACGGTTTGGCCCTTCTGCAGCTTGAACAGCGGCGGCTGGGCGACGTAGACATAGCCGTGGTCGATCAGCGGGCGCATATAGCGGAAGAAGAAGGTCAGCATCAGCGTGCAGATATGCGAGCCGTCCACATCGGCATCGGCCATGATGAAGATCTTATGGTAGCGGACTTTGCTAATATCAAACTCGTCGCCGATGCCGGTGCCCAGCGCGGTCACGACGGGCATCAGCTTGTCGTTGCCGTAGATACGGTCCGCGCGGGCCTTTTCGACGTTCAGCATCTTGCCCCACAGAGGCAGGATGGCCTGAATGTTGGAGTCACGGCCCATCTTGGCCGAGCCGCCTGCAGAATCGCCCTCCACGATGAACAGTTCGGTCTTGGAGGGGTCTTTTTCGTGGCAGTCGGCCAGCTTGCCGGGCATACGGTTGGATTCCAGCGCGCTCTTGCGGCGCACCAGCTCGCGGGCCTTCTTGGCGGCGGCACGGGCGCGGGCGGCCTGGGTCGCTTTTTCCAGAATCGCCTTCGCGACGGCGGGGTTCTCCTCAAAGAACTCGGTCAGCGCCTTGTAAACCACATTGTTGACCAGGCCCTTGATGAAGGTGTTGCCCAGCTTCGCCTTCGTCTGGCCTTCAAACTGCGCCTCCTGCAATTTCACGCTGACGACGGCAATGATGCCCTCGCGGGCGTCGGGGCCGGACAGGTTCTCGTCCTTGTCCTTCAAAATACCCTTGGCACGTCCATATTCGTTCAGCACGCGGGTCAGGGCCAGCTTAAAGCCCTCCTCATGGGTGCCGCCCTCGGGGGTGTGGACGTTGTTGGCAAAGCTCAAAAGCAGCTCGTTGTAGCTGTTGTCGTAGTATTGCAGTGCGACCTCGGCCACAGCGCCCTGGCCCTCGCCCTTCATATACATGACCTGCGGGTGCAGCGGCGTTAAGTCGCGGCGCTCGCACAGGTAGCTGACGAAGGAGCGGATGCCGCCCTCGTAGCACATCGTCTCGGTGCGCATCTCGCCGGACTGCTCGTCCTGGGGGCGGTCCGCGTCGGGGCGCTCGTCGGTCAGGGTGATCTTGACACCGGCGTTCAGGAATGCTTCCTCGCGCAGGCGCTTGAGCAGCGTTTCATAGCGATAGAGCGTCGTTTCCTGGAACATCTCCGGGTCGGGCTTAAAGGTGACTGTCGTTCCGGTAGAAGCCGCCGCGCCGATTTTTTTCAGGTCGCCGTCCGGCTTGCCGCGCTTGAAGCTCTGCTCATACTCGGCCCCGTCGCGGCGCACGCGAACGGTCAGCCACTCGGACAGGGCGTTGACGACGGACGCGCCGACGCCGTGCAGACCGCCGGCCACTTTATAGCCGGAGTCCTCGCCGCCGAACTTGCCGCCGGCGTGCAGCACGGTGTAGACGACGGTCACAGCCGGGATGCCCAGCTTGGGCTGGATGTCCACGGGGATGCCGCGTCCGTTGTCCGAGACCTCAATGATGTTGCCGGGCTTGATGGTCACTTCAATATGGGTGCAGTATCCGGCCAGTGCCTCGTCGATGGCGTTATCGACGATCTCGTAGACCAGATGATGCAGGCCGGAAGGCCCGGTGGAGCCGATATACATGCCGGGGCGCTTGCGCACAGCCTCCAGACCCTCGAGGACCTGGATCTGCGCACCGCCGTAGGCATGGTCGGTAGCCGTCTCGCGGTTGGTTTCGGTGATGATTTCTTCTGCCATGAAATGATAGCCTCCTGTTGTGGGTGGGTATCTCTTATTTTGCAATGTAGGGGCCGGGCATGCCCGGCCCTCCGCCTTGCGTTATTGCCCTTTTATCGGGCGGTACTTTTTATGCTGCGGGCCGGGCATGCCCGGCCCCTACGGTCGTGGTTCTTTAAAATTCCAGCCTCTCCGCTCTTTTTTTCAGCGCGGCGGGCGATAACTGACTGATATAAATGGTCTCGTCGGGGAAATCGGTGACAAGAAAGCTCTTGGGCAGCGTGCCCGGGGCGCAGAGGTCCACGACGGCGCCCTCGCTCTCGACGTGGCGGAAGTATTCCTCCGTCCGCCGCGACGCCCCGGCTGTGTCCAGATCAAACACCCCGATCACATCCCGGGTATTCAGGACAAAGTCCTGGCCTGCGTGAAAGTACAAATCCTGAACCTCCCTGTCCGGCCACTACGCTTCTTCGACCACTCCGCCCTTCACCATCACAATTTTCCCATTGGTACGCGCAAAAGCGGCGGTGTCGCAGGTTGTCACAATCGTCTGGTGCTCGCCCATGCGGGTCAAAAGGTAGGTCTGGCGCTCGTCGTCCAGCTCGCTCAAAACGTCGTCCAGCAGCAAAACCGGGTGCTCACCGAACAAATCACCGACCACTGTCGCCTCGGCCAGCTTCATTGCCAGCACGCAGCTGCGCTGCTGGCCCTGACTGCCAAACACCCGGGCGGGCTGGCCGTCCAGCAAAATTTCCAGATCCTCGCGGTGCGGCCCGGCCAGGCAGAACCCGGCGCGCAGCTCGGCACTGCGCATGGCCCGCATCTTTTCGGTCAGCGCCGCGGCGGTGGGGGCCGCGGTGCACATCTGGTAGTTCAGCGCCAGCACCTCGGCACCGTGGGAGATGTCCTTATAATTCTGCGCGGCGATGGGAGCCGCAGCCGCCAGAAACTTGCAGCGATGCTCCATGATGAGCGCGCCGTACTCGGCCAGCTGCTCGTCGTAGGTGTCCAGCAGCATATTGCCGTTTGGCGTAATATCGTAGCTTTTCAGCAGGGCGTTCTTCTGGGTCGTCAGCCGCATGTACCGCCGCAGCGCCACAAGGTAGGGCCGGTAGACCTGGCACAGTGCGGAATCCATAAACCGCCGCCGCCCGTCCGGGCCGCCCTTGACCAGCCCCAGCAGGTCCGGCTCAAAGACGACGGCCTGAAAGTTCCCCGCCAGCGCCGCCGCGCGCCCTACGTCCGCGCCGTTTAATTTGCCGGTGCGGCCCGGGCGCTGGCTCTGCCTGCTGCCCACGGTCAGGCGGATGGATTTTTCCACGTCCTGTGTCTCAAACGCGCCCTCGATGACCGAAAAGTCACAGCCGCGCCTGATAAGCTCCGCGTCCTTTGACCCGCGGAAGCTCTTGCCGCCGGTCAGCAGCCAGACAGCCTCCAGCAGGTTCGTCTTGCCCTGGCCGTTCGGGCCGCACAGCACGGTCAGGTGCGGGTCGGGGTGCAGCTCTGCGTGGGCAATATTGCGGTGATCCGTTACTTCTAAGTGCGTTAAGCGCATTACGCGCCCTCCGCGATCTGCACGGTCTGGCCGTCCAGCTCCACGGTATCCCCTGCGCGGCACTTTTTGCCGCGCATCGTGCAGACCTCGCCGTTGACCTTAACGGCCCCGCCCTGGATCAGCTCCTTCGCCTCGCCGCCCGTCTCGCACAGACCGGCGAACTTCAAAAGAGCGTCAAGCTTAATAAAGTCGGTGTTAATACGAATTTTTTCCATAATACATCCCTCTATCGTAACCCCGGCCGTAGGGGTCGGACATGTCCGACCCTCAGCCTTGCTGCAGCAGCCCTTTAGCCGGGCGGCTGATTTTATCTGCAGGGCCGGGCATGCCCGGCCCCTACAGCACAGCATTGCTTCAGCCCTCGTTCTTGAACCGTACCGGCAGCACCAGATAGATAAAGTCCTTGCCGTCCTCGGGCAGGAGCTTGACGGGGCTCAGGGGTCCGTTGATTTCCAGCACCATCTTCTCACACTTCGAGAAGCGCAGTGCATCCAGCAGATACCGGTTGTTGAAGCCGATCTCTACCGCGTCGCCCTCCATCGAGACCGGCGCGAACTCGTCCACGACCTTGCCCAGCGGCGTCTGGCAGCGGACCGTCACGCGATCCTCGGCAAAGGAGATGCGCAGCGGGTTCTTCAAACGCTCGGTAATAATGAGCGACGCGCGCTCGATCGTGTCGATGAAGCTCTTGCATTCCACGGTAACACGTGTTTTTCTGTCCTTCGGGATGACGCTCTCATAGTTGAGGAAGTCGCCCTCGATCAGGCGGCTCATGATCGTATAGCCGTTGGAGGTAAACACGACATAGCGGCGGTTCGCGTCGATCTTCACGTCGTCGTCCGCGCCGCCCATAATTTTCAGCAGCTCCTGCAGTGTCTTGGCGGGGATGATGATGCGGATGTCGCGGGTACACTCGACTTCGCGCCGGATAATGGCCAGCCGGTAGCCGTCCAGGGCCACAATCGTCAGGCTGCCCGGCTCAATGACGAACAGCTCGCCGGTGTGGGCGGGCTTTTTGTCGTCCTGGCTGACAGCATAGATGGTTTTCTCGATCATCTCGCGCAGCATGCCGCACTTGACGGTCATCGTATTGTCGGCGCCGGTCACGGGCAGGCTCGGATAATCGCTGGCGTTCAGTGCGGGGATCTCAAATTCTGCCACACCACCGCTGATTTTTGCCTGGCCCTCGTCGTTCAGCTCAATGCAGACATCGCCCGCAGGCATACGGTTGACCATGGCGCTCAGCAGTTTTGCGTCAAGCACAGTTTCACCGGGCACAAGCACGTTGCATTCAATCGTGGTCGTGATGCCCATTTCCATATCGTAGCCGGTCAGCGTCAGGTTAAAGCCCTCGGCCTTCATGTAGATGCCTTCCAGCACGGGGATGGCGGCGCGGTTCGTGATCGCGCGGGAAACGCCGTCGATGGCGCTTGCCAGCAGTGTTTTTTCGCATTCAAATTTCATGTTTCTATCTCTTTCTCCGGCTTTTTTGGAAAAAAGCCTCGGCAAAAAACGTTCAGCGGTCTCTAGGAAGGGTGCTCCTTCTGTTTTCCACAGCCGGAGCGGTGTTTTGTAGGTGTGAGGAAGTGTATTTTGCGGTTCCGTTCGCAGAAACTATTAAACTATGGTAGTAGTCGTAGTAGGGGGTGTTAGTTTCGTGGAAAACTCCGCGGGACCCGATGGCGCCGCGGAAAATCGCGGGTGGATTGTTTTGAACAGTCTGTGGACTTTTCTGTGGAAAACCCGGAAAACCCCTTTTTTCAACAAGCCCCGTGGAATACGCGCTGTTGATAACTGAAAACTTTGTTGAAAAACGCGGCGTTCTTTCTTTGCAAAGAAAGAACCAAAGAAATTCTAAATGCTCGGGTGAGAATGTGCGATGCTGCGTAAAGTACATCCCAAATCCCGTCCCCGGGATACACTATTTAAAGTTCTTTGCCTACTTTCTTTCAAGAAAGTAGGTCAGGTGCGGACGTTTTTCATGATGTCGCTGCACATCTCTTTCAGGTGCTGGTCGCGCTTGATGTTTTCCTCCATCGTTTTGATGGAATACACCACCGTGGAATGATCGCGCTGGAACTCCTGCCCGATGGCCTCCATGCTCATGCCGGTCACCTCGCGGATAATGTACATCGTCATCTGCCGCGCCGCGCTCACATTCGCATTGCGCTTCTTGCCGCGGATGTCCGACGGCATCACATTGTAGGTGCGCGCGACCTCGTTCAGGATCTTCTCGATCGTGACCGGGATCGGCTGGCTGTCGTTCAGCGTGTCCTTGATCGCCGTCGTCGTCACGCCGATGCACGGCTCGATGCCCTCCAGCAGATAGTAGGCGTTCAGCTTTTTGACCGCGCCCTCCAGCTGGCGGATGTTCTGCTTTAAGTGGTTCGCAATGTACTCGGCCACGTCGTTCGGCAGGTCCAGATTCAACAGCTCGGCCTTGCGCTTGACGATGGCAACGCGGGTTTCAAAATCCGGCGGCTGGATGTCGGCGGTCAGGCCCCACTCAAACCGGGTGCGCAGACGCTCCTCCAGCGATTTGATCTCCTTCGCGGGGCGGTCCGATGCGATGACGATCTGGCGGCCATCGTTGTGCAGCGTGTTGAAGGTGTGGAAAAACTCCTCCTGCGTGCTCTCCTTGCCGGCCAGGAACTGGATGTCGTCGATCAAAAGCACGTCCGCCTTGCGGTAGCGCTGGCGGAACTGCTCCATCGTTGCCGTCTTGATGGCGGTGATCGTCTCGTTCGTGAATTTTTCACAATCCACGTAGACAATGTTGAAATCCGGGTGGTTCTTCTGGATCTCAATTTTGATGGCGTTCAGCAGGTGCGTCTTGCCCAGACCCGACGGCCCGTAGATGAACAGCGGGTTGTACGCGCCGGAGGGGTTCGCGGCCACGGCCTGCGCGGCGGCAAACGCAAACTGGTTCGACGGCCCCTTGATGAAGTTCTCGAACGTGAACTCGTACCGCCCGCTGGGCAGGTCGTTCTCGTCCAGCTTCGGTTTCTCGGCAGCCTTGCCGCCGTCCGGTGCGGGCGCGGCCAGCACAAATTTCAGCTCCACCTCAAAGCCGAGGATCGAGGCAAACGCCTCCTTGAGCAGATCGGCATAGCGCGCCGCCGCAAACCGCATGACGACGTCGTTGGGAACCTCCAGGATGATGATGTTCGTGCCCTCAAAATTCAGCAGATTGAGGTCCTGGATGAAAACTCTGTATGATGCATCGGATACTCGTCCTTTGCAGTACGCCTTGACGGCGTCCATTACATCATTGAAGGAATCCATGATTCTCGATACTCCCCACTTCCTGTTATAAGTGAACGCCCCATATCCAAACAGGGCGCAGAAATACTAAATACAGTATACCACAAAACCGGGTTTTAAACAACACCTATATATAATAAAGTAGGAATTTTTTTATACGCCGGAATTGTTGAAAATTTTTACGCGGAGCAAAGAAAAATAAAAGTTTTCCACAACAGATGCAATTTTCAACAGTAAATAGTACAAAATGTAGTGGATAACTCTCTGTAGCTCCAATTCTTTGACGCGGGAGCGAAAAATTCTGCCCAAACCCCCTTGACAAAGTGGGGGTAAATCGCGTATAATCTAACTCTGCAAGGCTGCCCCAGTGTATGGGCGAAGCCCTGAGCAAACAGCCCATACCGGGATTTCAACAGGAGGAATGAAAAATGAAGCGTACTTTCCAGCCCAAGAAGCGTCAGCGCAGCCGCGTCCACGGTTTCCTGAACCGCATGGCTACCAAGAATGGCCGCAAGGTCATCGCCCGCCGCCGTGCGAAGGGCCGTAAGAGCCTGACTGTCTGATAACTTCAGAGAATTAAGTGAACAAAAGGGTTGCTGATTGTAAAATCGGCAGCCCTTTTTTCAAATATGGCTTTACAGAAGCCGGGATTCATTATAATATATGTGTAGGAATGCCTTCCCCTTGGGGAAGGTGTCCGTGGCCCCGACCACGGACGGATGAGGGAAAACCTTCCGGAAATTTCCCGCAAATGGGTTTTGACCGAAAGGTTTGCCCTCATCAGCCGCCTGCGGGCGGCAGCTTCTCCCGAGGGAGAAGCCTTGGGAGGATACTACTATGCGTTACCGCACTTTAGATAAAAACTGGCAGTTCAACCGGGTGTATGGCCGGGGCAAAAGCTATGTGCATCCGCACTGCGTTTTGTATGTGGCCAAAAACCGGCTGGGCTATACCCGCATCGGGCTGACGGCCACCAAAAAGGTCGGCCATGCCGTGCAGCGCAACCGCGCCCGCCGCGTCATGCGCGCCGCTTTGTCAGAGCACCTGGCCCAGAATATCGGCGGGTATGACATCATCCTGGTCGCCCGCGGCCAGACCCCCCGCCTGAAAAGCACCCAGCTGAGCAAAACGCTGGGCAAGCTGTTTGCAAAGGCCGGTCTGCCCGACAAGGCCGCCCCGGCCCCCGGGCCCGAGACGGCCCCGCAATGATCGCCCGCCTTCTCATCGCGCTTTTGCGCGGCTACAAAAAATATATCAGTCCGCACCTCGGGCATCACTGCCGGTTCATACCCACCTGCAGTGAATACGCCATGCAGGCGCTTGCCGTACACGGCCTTGTAAAGGGTCTGATTTTAACGGTGTGGCGCCTTTTAAGATGCCAGCCCTTTGCAAAATTCGGCTATGACCCGGTACCCGAAAAGGGAAAGTGGGTCAACCCGGAGCGAAGGCTGACGAAAGATAATAGATAAAAGATAAAAAAAACATACCGTAGGGGCGGATTCCATATCCGCCCGCGGCACCTGCCGGAAACTGCACGGGCGCATATAGAATGCGCCCCTACGGCGGCAGAGATTTTTAAGCGGTGCGCCAGCACCGCGACCCACCAATTTTATTATCTATTATCTCCACAACTTCCGCCTCTCATGTCTTTGCACTGCGCAGCAGAGACCTACATAAAAATAAAGGTCCCGGGCGCAGACGGGGCAGAAGGAAAGGCTATGTCTTTTATGTATTTCCTGGCCGTATTGATCGGCCCGCTGGTGAAGATCCTGTACAGCTTCATCGGCAACTACGCGGCAACCATGATCGTTGCCACCCTCATCCTCAAGCTGCTGCTGTTCCCCCTGAGCATCCATCAGCAGAAGTCCACGGCCAAGATGTCCGTGTTCCAGCCGCTGATCACCGAGATCCAGCAGAAGTACAAGAACGACCCCCAGAAGCAGCAGGAGGAGCTGATGAAGCTCCAGCAGGAGCACGGCTACAACCCCATGGGCGGCTGCATGCCCATGCTGCTGACGATGCTGGTCCTGTTCGGCTTCCTGGGCGTTGTGTACTACCCCGTACACTACATCTTCGGCGTCAGCAATGATGCCGTCAAGGCCGCGTGCGAGGCCATCGGCCTGGCCACGACCAACACCTCCACGATGCAGACCGCGCTGATCCAGGCCATCCACAACGGCGCGTCCATCGACCCGTCCATCATCTCCGCCAGCGTTGTGGCTGAGATCCAGAACTTCAACACCTCCTTCTTCGGCATGGATATGTGCGATGTGCCCGGCTTCCACCTGACCCCCATCGCCATCTTCCCGGCCATCGCCACGGTCACGATGTTCGTCAGCTACTTCATCACCCAGAAGCTCTCCGGCATGGATGCCCAGATGCAGGGCAGCATGAAGGTCATGATGCTCGTCATGAACCTGATGTTCGTCACGTTCTGCTTCAATGCCCCCGTCGGCTTCTCCCTGTACTACGGCGTGTCCAACGTGGTCCAGATCTTCCAGTCCTACGTGACCTACAAGATCTACAGCCCCGAGAAGTTCAAGGCCCAGTATGAGGCCGAGCTTGCCGCTAAGCGCGCCGAGAAGAAGAAAAAGCGCACCGTCACTGTCGAGCAGAACGGTAAGCAGGTCGAAAAAGAGGTCACCCTGGGCGAGGCCAACAAGCTGCGCCTGGAGATGGCCCGCCAGCGCGAGGCCGAACTCTACAAGGACGAGCGCACCACCCCACTGAATAAGGATTAAAATATACGACGCACCAACCGTAGGGGCGAGCATTGCTCGCCCGCGCCGTTGGCGGCTGTGAGGGAGTGTATCCCCTGCCGCTGTAGGGGCGCATTCTATATGCGCCCGCCCCGCTCCCCGTTGTGATGAATGTAACGATAAGAAATAAGAAGGAGGTTCCCCCTATGCGCAGTATGGAAATGAGCGCCAAGACCGTTGAGGCCGCCGTACAGGCCGCCTGCGAGGCTCTCGGCGTTGACCGTGATGACATCAACGTAAGCTACGAAGTCCTCGAATTCCCCACCCGCAAGCTGTTTAAGACCATTCCCGCCAAGGTCCTCGTGAAGGTCGAGGAGCCCAAGGCGGAAAAGCCGGCTGAAGTTTCCACAAAGCCCGCCGAGGTTGTTGAAATCTCTGACGAGACCGCCCCTGAAATCCAGAAGGAGGTCGTCGAGGATATGGTCGAGGAGGCCGAGTTGGCCCCCGTCCCCGGTGAGGAAGTCGAGGTTCCCCTTGACATCGACGCCGACCCGCGCCTGCAGGCCGCTGTTGACTACCTGACCCCGATCTTCAACCTGATGGGTGTGGAAAACTTCACCTTTACCGCCGTCAAGAAGGGCGCTGCCACGGTCCTGAAGGTCTCCGGCGAGCACATGGGCGCGCTGATCGGACGCCGCGGCGAGACGATGGAGTCCCTGTCCTACCTCGCCAGCCTCGTTGTGAACCGCATGGAGGGCCCTTACGTCAAGCTGGGCCTGGATGTCGGCGGCTACCGCAACAAGCGCGAGGACGACCTCTCTGCCCTTGCCAGGCGAATTGCAGACCGCGTCATCCGCACGGGCTGCTATTATGAGATGGAGCCGATGAACCCCTACGAGCGCCACATCATCCACACGGCCATCGCCGAGATCGACGGTGTGCGCAGCGAGAGCAAGGGCGACGGCCCGGCCCGCCATGTGGTGCTGTACTCCACCGACCCCGATGCCTGCAACCTGCCTGACCGCGACAACGCCCGCAACCAGCGCGGCGGACGCCGTGACGGAGGCCGCGGTCCCCGCCGTGATAACCGTGGCGGACGCGGCCCCCGCGGCCCGCGTGAGGGCGGCAGAGGCCCCCGCTACGGCGGTCCCCGCCGCGACAACCGTGGTGGTCCCCGCTACGGCGGCCCGCGCTCCAGCGTGCCCGCCCGCGAGTTTGCGGATGCCCCGCGCGATCCCGCAGCCAAGCCGATGGCACCCAAGACCACCGAGCGCATCCACGACGGTGACGATTTCGCCTTCGGTAAGATCGAGTTTTAAACAACAGTGTTGAAAAAAGCAGCTGCTCTTGTGCGGGCAGCTGCTTTTTGGCTTTTATGCGAGCGAAGCGCAGGCCGGAAGGGTTCCGACGGGGCTCCCGCAGTCTCCTGTTCCCCCGCTAAACTCTTTCCACACCGTTTTCCACAGTGATGTTGAAAACTCTTATTTTTCCACCGTTCACAACCGGCTATACATGGGGCAAAAATGAACCGTTTGTAAACAAGATATAGGCGTAACTACGGCCCGGCACCCCTACAGGTACCCCTTTTCCACAGAAAAACCGGTTTTCCACAGTTTCCCGGGGTTTTCCCTGTGGAAAACTCGTGAAAACTGTGGAAAACTATAAAATAACGGTGTTTCGCAGAAAATGAGCAGAACTTTTTGAGAAAGGCTCTCTGCAGACCTTATTTTCCTGTTGAAAATGTTGAAAACTGCCTATAGTTGTAGAACCCCGCGGTGGAAAAGTCCGAAATGTTGTTAAAAACACAGATGTAGCCGCACTGAAAACAAAGTGGGATGCAGTCGGTTATCAAACGTCCATGCCCGGCAACGAGGATACATTTTCAACCGTATGGCCAGCCCAATGTTGAAAGAAAAACAACAACCGGCGAACGGCATCCCAGATAAACTCGCGGGCGGCATATAGGCCGCCCCTACCGCGCTTACGTGAATTACATCCGTAGGGCGGGGTGCCCGCACCCCGCCGCAAGTTCGCGCGGCTCCCCGTCAACGGGCAGCCACCCGCGTAGGGGGCGGCGTCCCCGACGTCCCGGAAACCTTCTGCCGCCGCCCATCTCCGGGAAAACCCCCGGGCCGGGCATGCCCGGCCCCTACCGCGCGGCGGTGGGCAAGCCCCATGCCGTCCATAAACGC
>ENA-UPSY01000787-UPSY01000787.1-human-gut-metagenome-genome-assembly--contig:-NODE-787-length-36662-cov-50.196939_pt1 | contig 36662 bp, 31 predicted proteins | sample MGYA00250044_ERZ773365 | MGnify/ENA primary metagenome ERZ773365 (study PRJEB29103, sample SAMN06111932) | human gut metagenome | biome: human gut; feature: ankylosing spondylitis patient; material... | reverse complement strand
CTCCATCCGTCGAATATTCACGACAACCCCTACGCGGTGGGGGCGGTGGATTTTACCGGCGATATGCCGGTGATCCTCGGGCCGGACGGCCCAAGCCTCGGGGGCTTTGTCTGCCCGGTCACGGTGATCGAAGCCGATCTCTGGCAGCTGGGCCAGCTTAAGGCGGGGGATAAGGTGCGCTTTGTGGCGGTTGACGTCCCCACCGCCCGGCGGCTGGCGGCAGGCCGTCGCGCGGAGCTGGCGACCCTGCAGGCGCAGGACGTTGCCTGGCAGCCTGTGCCGCTCACCTCGCCGGTGGTGATGACCTGCGGCGACGCTGACAAACGCCTGGTGGCGCGCCTCTCCGGCGATACCCATCTGCTGCTGGAGGCCGGTGAGGCGGAGCTGGATCTGGTGCTGCGCTTTCGCATCCATGCCCTGATGCAGGCCCTTGAGGGGCAATCCCGGGACGGGATCATCGATATCACGCCGGGGATCCGCTCTCTGCAGCTCCATTTCCAGCCGGAAACGCTGGCGCTGGAGACCCTGCTGGCGTGGGTCCGCGAGGAGTGGGCCACGGTCTGCATGAGCGACGATCTGCAGGTTCCGACACGGGTGGTGCATCTCCCGCTCTCCTGGGACGATCCGGCCTGCCGCAAGGCGATCGACAAATATATGACCACCGTCCGCCCGGACGCCCCCTGGTGCCCAAGCAACCTCGAGTTTATTCGCCGGATAAACGATCTCCCGGATGAGCAGGCGGTGTGGCAAACGGTGTTTGACGCCAGCTATCTGGTGATGGGGCTCGGCGATGTCTATCTCGGCGCGCCGGTGGCCACGCCCCTTGATCCGCGCCATCGGCTGGTCACCACTAAATACAACCCGGCGCGAACCTGGACGGCGGAAAACTCGGTGGGCATCGGCGGAGCGTATCTGTGCGTTTACGGCATGGAAGGCCCGGGCGGCTATCAGTTTGTCGGCCGCACCCTGCAGATGTGGAATCGCTATCACGAGGTGGCCGATTTTGCCGGCAAGCCCTGGCTGCTGCGCTTTTTCGACCAGCTGCGTTTCTATCCGGTCTCGGCGGAAGAACTGCTGGCTATTCGCCGCGATTTCCCGCTCGGACGCTACCCGCTGCGCATCGAGCACAGCACGCTGCGGCTGGCAGAGTACCAGCAGTTTCTCTCTCGCGAGGCGCAGAGCATTAGCGCATTTCGCGACCATCAGCAGCGGGCGTTTAACGACGAGCGCGAGCGCTGGATCGCCAGCGGCCAGGCCCATTTCGACAGCCAGGAGAGCGCGACAGAAGAGGCGGGCGATGCGCCTCTGCAGCCGGGGGAGCAGGGGGTGGAAAGCCCGGTATCCGGTAATCTGTGGCAGGTACAGACCGCGGCCGGCAGCCAGGTACGCGCCGGCGATGTGCTGGTGGTGCTTGAGTCGATGAAAATGGAGATCCCGCTGCTGGCGCCGTGCGATGGCAGGGTTCAGCAGGTCAATGTGCAGCCAGGCAGCGCGGTGCGTGCCGGGCAGCGGGTGGCAGTGATTATTGAGGAGAAGGCATGATGCAGCAGACGTTTGATTTACGCCTGGCGACTCTGGCGGCGAACTATCGTAACGGCCACACCACCCCGCGCGCGCTGCTGGCGGAGATCCGCCAGCGGGCGCAAGCTCTGGATCCCGAGTTTAATCTGTTTATCCATCTCCTGAGCGAAGCGGAGCAGGCGCCGTTTCTGGCGGCGCTGGAAGGCCATTCGCCAGACACGCTCCCGCTGTACGGGGTGCCGTTCGCCATCAAAGATAATATTGACCTTGCGGAGATCGTCACCACTGCCGCCTGTCCGGCGTTTGCTTACCGGCCGACGCAAAGCGCGACCATTGTCGCACAGCTGATTGCCCTGGGGGCGGTGCCGGTGGGCAAAACCAATCTCGATCAGTTTGCCACCGGCCTGAACGGGACCCGTTCGCCGTATGGTCGCTGCCGCAACGCGTACCATCCCGCTTATCCCTCCGGCGGCTCCAGCGCCGGCTCGGCGCTGGCGGTAGCCCTGGGCGTCGCCAGCTTCGCGCTGGGGACCGACACCGCCGGCAGCGGTCGCGTCCCGGCCGGGCTGAATAACCTGGTGGGCCTGAAAGCGACGAAAGGGGTGATCTCCACCGCCGGGGTGGTACCGGCCTGCCGCACGCTGGACTGCGTGACCTTTTTCAGCGCCACCGCCGACGAGGCCAGCCAGCTGCTGGCGCTGGTTGCCCGGGCCGATCCGCAGGATAGCTACAGCCGCCGCAATCCCCAGTGGAACAGTCGTCAGGCCTTCGGCAGGCCGTCCGCCGGGTTTCGCTTTGGCGTCCCGCGGGAGCTTAACTTCCTCGGCTGCCGCGCCAGCGAAGCGCTGTTCGCCCAGGCCGTGCAGCGGCTGACGGCGCTCGGCGGGGAAGCTGTGGCGATCGATTTCGCGCCTTTTCTCGCCGCCGCCCGCCTGCTGTATGACGGGCCATGGGTCGCTGAACGCTATGCGGTGGCTGGTCCGTTGATTGAGCAGCAGCCGGACGCCGTGCTGCCGGTTATTCGCGACGTGCTGGCGAAAGCGCCTGATATCGACGCGACGGCGACCTTTAAGGCGATGTATCAGCTGCAGGAGTATAAAGCGCAGTGCGATGCCATCCTCGAGACGCTGGACTGCGTGCTCACGCCAACCTTACCGCGGCCGGTAACGCTGGACGAGCTGGCGGCGGAGCCCATCGCCCGCAACGCCGACCTGGGCTACTACACCAACTTTATGAACCTGCTGGACTATGCGGCGGTGAGCGTGCCGTGCGGATTTATGCCCGACGGACTGCCCTCCGGCGTCACGCTGTTCGGCCGGGCCTTTACCGATCAGTATTTGCTGAGCCTGGCCGACGCCTTCCAGCGCGCGGAGCGGCTGCCGCTGGCAGGCGGCGCGCGGCTGGAGAGCCCGCCGCCTGCGCACCCCGCGGGCCATGATCGGATGGCCCTGGCGGTATGCGGCGCCCACCTGACCGGCCAGCCGCTGAACGGTCAATTGCTGGCGCGGGGCGGCCGGCTGCTGCAGGCGACCCACAGCGCGCCGCGCTATCGGTTGTATGCCCTCCCGGATGGCAAGCGCCCGGCGATGGTGCGTGACGAGCCAGAGGGGGCTGCGATAGCGGTGGAAGTCTGGGCGATCCCCAGCGCTGAGGTGGGGTCGCTGCTGGCCGCCATCCCCGCGCCGCTGGGGCTGGGACAGATTGAGCTGGCGGACGGCCGCTGGGTGACAGGCTTTATCTGTGAAGCCGGGGGGCTGGGCGCGGCCACCGAGATCACCGCCTGGGGCGGCTGGCGTCAGTGGCTGGCCAGGTAAACGGAACACCCTCTGCGGTAGCGCCGCAGAGGGAACCCTCGCTTATAGCGGGCTGTTCTCATCGAGCCGGGTGACGCTCCAGACGCGGGCGTGCGTGTCATCAATGCGATAGTAGCTTTTCACGCTTGCCGTACCGCCGATGGCGTAGCCCACCAGAGCCACAATGTTGAGCTGATGCCCCTGCTTATCGGTAAACGCATAATATTCATCCAGCACATAGCCGCTGGCGCTAGCCGCTGATTCCAGACGATCGTCCCTGGCTTTCAGGTCCGGGGTATAGTCCGCGATGGTTTTCCCCACAAAGTTTTTGGCGACGTCCAGCTTTTCGTCAACGCTGACGATAAACGCCGCGCTGGCAGGAAAGTGCTGAACCACGTCAGCCAGGGTCGGTTTCGGCGCGGCAGAGGGGAATAACGTGTGATCGATAGTGTAGGCCTGTAGCCAGCAGGAGAATAACGCCGCTTCCGCCGCACGGCCATCCGGGTCGGAAAGTCCGGGCAGCGCATCGACGGTCTCTCCTGCTTTACGCAGCGCAATGAAATCGGCACAGGAAGAGACCCGTGCCTGATTCTGGTCACTCAGCACCAGCGTCAGAGGAGACTGGTTTATCTCAAGCTCGCCCGCCGCCAGCACCGGCGTGCTCAACAATAACGTCACCGCCATACCGATAAAATATTTCATCACATAGCCTCCATGAATATCGACGTATCCTGATCCGAGGTGACAGGGAAAGCAAGCGATGGATGATGTCTTTTCCACACGTCCGGGCGATGCCTCCCGGACGCCGAGCGACGGCCGGGGAAGGTTACTGATGGAGGGGGGCGGGATAAAACGCTTCCGCTGTCCATTGCGCTGATGGCTGGCGGTATTGCTGCCAGAACAGTTCGGCAATCTCCCGGGCTTCGGCGGAACCCGGCGTGACGTACGCCCCCACCGTCACGATGGAAAGATGAATATTCTGCGCTTTTAATACCGGAAAAAGGCCATGCGTCAGGTTAAGCAGCCCGGCTTTGCCGACGCTCAGCGTCAGATACTCCGGGTGAGGCTGAGTGGCAAACATCCCGCCAGTCAGCAGGATCGCGCCTTCTCCACGCGCGGCCATCCGAGGAGTGACCGCTTTGATGGCGGCATATACCGCGCCAATATTGGTGGTGAGATCCTGGATGAAGCCTGCCACCGACTGGGTCTCCAGATTACCGTCATGCATGGCCGCGGCGTTGAAGTGCAGCACATCCACGCCGCCGGTCTCCACCTCTACCTCGCGAATGAGTTCCACGATACTGGTGATATCGCTGGCGTCCGCCACGCGGCCTTCCGCGGCTAATCCAGCCGCTCTCAGTTGGTCGGCCTGCGCCGCCACATAGTTTTTATTTCGTGAGGACAGCACCACCCGGAATCCCTCACCAGCAAATCGTGAGGCCGTCGCCATTCCCATCCCAGGACCGGACCCGATACTCAAAAACGTTTTCATGTGCTTCTCTCACTGTAGTTTGCAGAGCCGCTATGTTAATACCCTGGCAGATCGCTGATAATCAGCCTTATTTGCAAATGATTAATGTGCTGGGTGCAGGAATCATGTTCGATGATTTTGAAGAGCTGATGGCGTTTGTCTGTGTGGCCGAGACAGGGAGTTTTATCGGGGCCAGCCGCAGGCTGGGGCGGGATGCGTCGGTCATTTCCCGCCGGGTTAGCCACCTCGAGAAAAAACTGGGCGTCCGGTTGCTGGTGCGCACTACCCGTAGCGTAACGCTTACCGAAGCCGGAACCTGGTTTTTGCAGCGCGCCCGCGCGGCGCTGGATGAGCTCAGCGCCGCCAGCCGGGAGGTGGGGGACTTTGCTGCCACCACGCAGGGAACGTTGCGGGTTTCGCTGCCGGTGACCTTTGGCCGGGAGCTGATTGCCCCGGTGTTTCCTGATTTCCTGCAGGCGTATCCGGATATTCGCCTGGATGCCCATTTTCTCGATCGACGGGTCGATATTGTCGCGGAGGGGTTTGATGCGGTGGTTCGCCTGGGGAGCGTGCGGGACAGTACCTTAACCGGGCGCGAGCTGGGGGCGTTTAGAAGTCAGCTGATTGCTTCGCCGGTCTATCTGCAACGCTTCGGTGAGCCGACTCATCCTGAGCAACTGGCAGCCCATCGGTGTCTCGGCTTTACCCACCATCCGGACTGGCCCTACTGGATCCTCGAAAATGGTCGGGAGCATATCCAGGTGACGCCAGCCGGCCCCCTCACCACCAATATCAGTGAAGCGCTGCTGACGGCGGTCATTCGGGCAACCGGGATCGCACTGCTGCCGGGGTGGATGGTTAGCCAGGCGGTGCAGCGCGGAGAACTGGTCCGCGTGCTGCCCGACTGGCGTAGCGCGGCGAAGGTCAGCGTTTATGCCCTGATGCCGCCCGGCTCGCTGGTTCCCGCCAAGACCCGGGTATTTATCGACACGCTATGCCATCAACTGGCGTCATCCCCGCTGTGGCAGGACGAATTGAAGCGATAAGCAGGGGGGGCCGATTGCGCAGATCGTTGATGGAGAAGGGCCTCGAAGTGTTCCTGCTGAATGTACGGAGCAATAAATTTATCCTCGGACAGATAATGCCCTGGCGGACTTTCTTCGTTCAGTGAGAAGGTTTAATCACTCGAATTAATAGTGAATATCAAATGCTAAATTGATATTAACGTTTATCAAGAAAGCCATTAATATCACCAGTATGGAGGGATTATGAATTTAATTGATAGCGCTAAGAATGAAGAGCTACGGAATATTCGTTTTGTTTTAACTGATATGGATGAAACGCTGACCTATAAGGGCAGACTGCAGGCCAGAACCTATCAGAGTCTGGAAATGCTACAACATGCGGGCATTAAGGTTATTCCGGTAACGGCGGCCTCTGCCGGGTGGGCCGATCAGATGGCGAGAATGTGGCCTGTTGATGGGGTCATCGCTGAAAATGGAGGATTATTTCTTATCAGAAATAACGTCGGTGAGGGTATTAACAGGTATTTCTGGCATGAAGACAACTATCTTCTTAATCGAAAAAACATCAGCCATATTCTTTTCAAGATTCGCCAGAAATACCCCTGGGTTGAGGTTTCTGACGACCAGGATTTTCGCCTGACGAGTATTGCTTTCAAACTTCCCAAAAATCATGAGCAGACCAAACAACTTATTGACGAATTAGTGGAAAATAAATGCAGCTATACCATTAATAATTTATGGGTACTGGGGTGGTTAGGGGGATATGACAAACTCGTCATGAGCAGAAAGGTGTTAAAGCAGTTTTATGCACTGGAAGAATCTGATGAACAAGCATCGGTTTTCTACAGTGGTGATTCGCTCAATGATGCACCTATGTTCAGTTACTACAGCAAAACGTTGGGAATGAACACGATCAATGACATAGCGCAAGTTATACCATCATTGCCTCGCTGGATAAGTCAATTTCCAGGTGGTGAAGGGTTTGTCGATGGCGCGAACAGAATTTTAAATGCTAAAAGGGCAAGCATCAGTTAAGTTGCCTTCTCCGCTCTGACAGAATTAAACCGGCTCCGTTCGTTGCAACAGGTCCGGTTGTTGTATGCGTTAGATAGAGAGCTTCATGTGGGGTACTTCCCGTTATCCAGGCGGAACGCCATTCAACTTGAATGGCTCATCATTCTTGTTGCAAAAATGTGAACACTTCAGTAGCCTTGTCTCTTTCGGAGACAGGAAATGCTCGTCACTGATTCACTTCTGGCTTACACCCTCGCTGCCACTCTGCTTACCCTGACGCCAGGTCTGGATACCGCGCTTATACTGCGCACGGCGACCGCTGAAGGCGGGCGCAAAGCCTTGCATGCCGCGTTAGGTATCGATCTCGGGTGCTTTATCTGGGGGGCGCTGGTGGCCTTTGGTTTGGGCGCGCTGCTGGCGGTTTCTGAGCTGGCTTATACCTTGTTGAAATGGTGCGGCGCGGGCTACCTTTGTTGGCTGGGCATCCAGCTGCTTCTGCGTCCGCGCCAGAAATTTAACAGCAATCCGGCATCGGCAACCGCCACGAGCAACTGGTTTCTGCGTGGGATGCTGGGAAATGTGCTTAATCCCAAAATGGGCGTCTTCTACGTTTCGTTTTTACCTCAGTTTATCCCGGCGGGGCATTCCCCCATCACATGGACCTTTCTCCTGGTTACTATCCATGTATTGATTGGTACGCTGTGGTCGTTAACCCTGATTACCGCCACTCGCTATGCCGCGGGTATCCTGAAAAAAACGGCGGTAGTGAAATGGATGGATCGAACGACCGGCTGCCTGTTTCTGCTTTTTGCGGCGAAGCTGGCGATGAGCCGCCGGTAATAAAACAGGGGCCTTTGCCCCTGTTTTTGCGCTTTGCTCAGCTATCTTGAAATACAGGCTCTACGATCCCGGCTGGGTCACACACTGTGCCGGATCAAACACCGTTTTCCAGTCTTGCTTCATATCAACGACGGTCCAGCCATGCGCTTTTGCCTGCGTTAATCCATCAACCAGCTTTCCGCTGGCTGGAGGATGACTATCATAGGCATATTCACGCACGGGATCCGTATGATGCACCAGAAGGCCAAAGGGTTTGACGTCAGGATTGGCGGCGGTGTACTGCAGCATGGCGAGATCGCCATCGCTATTGCCAAATGCCGCGACAGGGCGCTGGCCCATGAAAAGGTGGATCGCCACGGGTTTATTGGCTGCATCGTCATTGAAGGCCCCCGACATTGTCTTGGTAATTTTTGTCCCTTCATCAGATAACGCGAATTCGCCAAGCGAAAACGACCCGATCACTTGTTCAGGTGGAATACCGTACATCTTTTGCGACAGTACGCGCATAAAATCGATACCGCCGCCGGAGACAATCCAGGTTTTGAAACCGTTAGCCCGCAGATATTCCAGAAGCTGACGCATCGGCTGATATCCCATCCGATCGTACTGGCAGCCAAAACGCGGGTCCTTATGCGATGAAACCCAGTTAGCAACGCGCTGATTAAAGTCATCTGTCGTCATGCCGCTGTGCGTCAGCGATAAAAGATGAATAAGCCCTTTTTCGCCGGAAGCGGCGACAGTTTTGATATCGTCTTTCAGCACGGCCTGCACCAACGCGTCGTTAGACCACTCCTGGTGTTGCGGGGCCAGACGTTTGATCTCATCCAGCACGAACCGGATCTGAAACGTCAGCGGCGCTTCTGGCCACAGGGTCCCATCATTATCAAATACGACGTAGCGTTTTTCGGCCGGAATAAACGTTGAGCGGTCTGGGTTGGTGGCACCTTGCACCCATTCTTCAATGGCGCGCTTGGCTGCCGTATCGTTCCATGCTGAGAGTGGATCTGCCACTGCGTTGCCGCAGAGGGCGAATAAAGTCAGAGCGATTAACGTACGCTTCATCGTGAACTCCTGTTATCCGGGGTCTGTCCCGGTAGCGAAAGTGGCTGCCAGAATCGGCGCCAACGGTGAGATAAGTAACGCGCGCTACGCAGCAAAGTGCGGCGGAAAATAAACATCAGCAGGAGTAACGCGAGGCCGCCTGCGAGCATTAACGCATTCTGCCGGGTCAACGTGCCACGATCGCCCTTTAACGAAGATTCCGCACCGGCCGAGCGCGAAGCGGCAATTCGGTAGGTGCTGCCGGGGAGTTCAGCGGTTTGCCACTGCTGATGGGTTGTATCCCACCACCGCAATTTGATCGGCGGCAGCGTGACTTCCCCCGCAATAACAGGCAAATAGCGGAGCGTTTCCACGCGTTCCGCGCCTTCAAGATCCCCCCGACCCGAAGTCAGCAGACGATTTTCAGGCGGCAGACGCTGGGTATGGGTGCCGCTGATGGCATAGAGCAGCGGTGGGATTTGGGCGGGCATCACCTCCGTGGCTCGGACGGTGACGACGCGTTCAATAACGTCGCCGGCACGCAGCGTTTTATCTTTACCACTACGGTAAATATTGACCTTCTGGCTGAGCGAGAGACCTGAAGCGGGCAGGAAACGGTCTGGCTGTTCGATTCCTTGCGGCCAGTTAACCTGCGTTTCCAGCGCCGGTAGTTTGACCGTCACGGGCGCCTGTCCGGAGGCGGTTAACGTCATTTCAAAAGCCGGTAAACGCAGCTTACCTGCATCCCAGGCAGTGAGCTGGCGTTCCATGCGCACGCCGCTCCAGCTGGTTCCCTCGGCGTGACGGGTCAGCAGCTGATTGGGTTCGGCTTTGCTCGAGATATCGCCATTTTCAACCGGGAAACCGGGCCACTGCGGCGGCGGATTAAACCATGAATCCGTCCAGAACGTCACCGCCACGCGCACCGGTTGGCCTGGGACAACGTGTTCGGGAGCGACCAGCTCGCGCGTGACGGTCATGGCAGCCTGACAGGGAAGCGCCGCCACCAGAATTAACCAGATAAGTTTCATTGGCCTTCTCCTGACTGAGTCCGGTAGAGACTTTCCAGCAGCCCCGAAGGCGAAACGGTCAGATTTTCGTACCACTGATTTACCTGCGGATTCCCTCCAGCAATGGGCTGAATGTCCTTTTGTTCAACGCCATCGTCGGGTTTCAAATCATGCTTAATTTCATCAGGTTTGTAATCGGCTTCTTCACCTTGCGCCGACTTTTTCTCGCGTTCTTTTTGCCGCAGTTGCATGATGATCGCGGCGATTTTGGCGCGGTTCCCCTGGGCCAGCTTCCAGTCCGGGCGCAGACTTAACGCCCGGTCATAGCTGTTTAGCGCCTGCTGCCACTGTTTTTGCTGGGCATAACTATTGCCTGTCCAGAGCAGGGTTTCCGGGGTTTGTTGCGCCTGGCGGAACGCGGCGGTAGCGGCGGGGTAATTGCCCGCCCGATACCATGCAATACCTTGCCGGAGCGGGTCGCTATAATGCTGGGCCGCGCGGGCATAATCCCCCTCGGCAAAGGCACGCTGACCCTGCACATCGGGGCTTATCCAGGCATCCAGCCAGGCGGCATGACCGGATGGCTGCCAGAGCAGCAGCGGCGCGATTAAAATCCAGCAAAAGAGCTGGCGTCGCCAGATAAACAGCATGACGAGCATAGGTATCGCCAGCATCCAGCCATCGTTACGCCAGTGTAAATCACTCCGGGCATTGTTCTGCGCGGTGACACTTTGTTGAATATGGCTCTGTATCACGGGCAGATCGTCATCATCGGTGGTCACCAGCGTGACGGGGATCCCCTCGTCTCGCACCTGCTCGAAGCGTTTAACATTCAGTCGCGTATCGGTTTCACTGGCGGCATATTTTTCAGGCAGCGCGCCCCCCTGAGCGGTTCCCGGCACCCAGATCTGCAGCGGTGTCTTTTGTGTGCCTAGCCATCTGGCGTCATCCGCACTAAGGGTATCCGCCACCAGAATAATGCTGCGCGGGGCGGTGGGCATATTATGCATGGCCAGTGAGATGGCATGCTGAAGTCCGGAACCCTCGCCAGACGGTAATAACGCGGGGGTTTGCGCATGCAGGAATAGCGAATAAAACGCCGTATCGACAGTGAGCGGGGTGGTTAGCCAGGCACCGGAGTTATACACCACCAGGCCAAATCGGGTACCCGGCATGCGCTCCATGAGGGACAGGATTTTGGTCTGCATCCTCTGATGGCGGCTGGGAGGCAGATCGCTGGCAAACATGGCGGTATCCTGTTGCAAAATCACCATCACGTTACTTTCCGTCGTCAGCGCGGCGGGAAGCTGACGCTGCCAGCTTGGGCCAGCCAGCGCGATGAGGCCAAGCATCGCCAGCCATGGCAGTACGCGGGTGAGCTTGCGCTGCCGCCCGACGATCAGCGCTTTCGCCAGCGGCTTGTCCATGATGCGCGACCAGGCGCTATGCCCGGCGGAGGGTAACCACCACAGCGCGATGGCCGGGATCAGCAGCAGCAAACGCCAGGGGTATAAAAAGTGAAAATCACTCATGCCGCTCTCTCCCTGAACGCGCGATACAGATTAAAGGTCAGCAACAGAAGCAGTGCGGCGGCAAGCGGCCAGGCAAAAAGCGGTATACGCCACGACCAGCCGATGCTTTTTACCTGCACTGGCGTAATCGCGTCAATTTCTTGCCAGACCGCATCCAGCGAAGCTCCGCTATTCTCTGCCGTCCAGGCACGCCCGCCGGTGGTGCGAGCTATATCCTGTAAAAGAGCGACATCCACTTTGTCATCGCCGTCGCTGTTCACGTCGCCAAAGGCGATGGTGTGAACCTGTACGTGATGACGGGCCGCCAGCTGAGCGGCGAGGCGAGGGGTCAGTTGTGACGCGGTGTCGTTACCATCGGTCAAAAGGATGGCTAATTTACTGGCGTCAGTATCGCCGCTCGAATCCAGCAGTTTCACCGTGACGCCCAGCGCGTCGCCAATCGCCGTCTGTTGTCCCGCCATGCCAGGCGCAAGCTGATTGATACGGGTTTCCAGCGCCTGTTTATCCTCACTGACGGGCGCGAAGGGCCATGCGCTGTTGGCAAAAATCACCAGCCCGATACGATCGGATTTACGAGCCGCTACGAATTTTTTAACGGAGCTCTGTACCGCCTGCAGACGGGTGATACCGCCCGTGACGTCGTTCTTCTCCATAGAGCCGGAAACATCAAGAATCAGCATAATATCGCGCATCGGTTTTTCAGTATGCTGCGGCGGGGCAAGCAATTCCGGGCGGGCGAGGGCGCAGACCAACAGCGACCATACCAGCCAGAACAGCCAGGTGGATAGCTTCCCGCCATGTGCGGGTTGGTTGTTAAGCTGGAGTTCATTAATCAGCCCAGGCAAAAAAGGAACCCGGACATACTCTTTCAACGAACGCTCTTTGGCCATCACAAAGCGACTTGCCAGCGGCAGGATCAGTAGCAGCCAGGCCCACGGCCAGGCGAACGCCAGACGTGAGAAGAAGTCAGACATGGGGTAATCCTTCAAGCCAGGAGCGAAGCTGCATACGCAGCCGTTCGGTATCGCCATCACTGAGCTGGTTCTCTGGCTGACAGTAGCGTTCGCACAGCTGCTGGCGTAACGCGTCATCCAGCGGGACGTTTTGCAACCATTGGGCAGGATCCAGCGCGCCGCTCACTTGCTCCCGCGGCTGATGCACCAGCAAAATACGTTTCATCAGCAGCAGCCAGCTGTCTACCGTTTGCGGTTGAGCGAGAGCCGCCAGCGCCTGGCGACGCCACAGGTTTCGCCGCCATCTGGCGATGCGGATGATGAGATAAATGAGCAACAGGGCGAGCAGGATACCGCCCAGTACAAACCATCCCGGCGGTAGGGGAAACCATGACGGTGAATCGGGAAGAACCGGTTCCGCCAGTTCGGGTACCGTAAATCCTTTCTCCAGCATCTATACCTCTTTTTGAAGCTGTCTGACTAGATCCCCGGCGACGACAATCTGCTTCACCTGCACGCCAAGTCGCGTGAGACGAGACGCCTGGGCTGAGAGTCGCGCCGTGATGCTTTGTTTGATGCCGTCCTGTAGCGCAGGCGAGAGCGAAAAGGCCGCCTCTTGCCCTTCATACCGGGCGGCCAGCCGCCCGTGTGCAGGCAGGCGCAAATGCAGATCGTCGAGGATCACGAATGCACTCACTTCCCCTCGACGGCGCAGGGCTGCCAGCAGCGCATCGCACTCGTTATCCAGATCGTGAAAGTCGCTGATTAACGCGACCCAGCAGCCGGTTGGAATTAACGGCAGAGAGTGGCGCAGAATGGTGGCCAGCGAAAGTGGGTCAGGCGTTTCCCGCGGATAATTATCCGCCACGGCGTGGTTGTACTGCACAATATCGTCGAGAAATGCGGGAAGCGTACCGTTTGGCGCGCGGCATTTACGTAGAGAAAAGTCCCGATCGCCAAAGACAATACCGCCTAAACGATCGCCGTCGTGCCAGCTGCGCCACGCCAGCAATCCGGCAGTTTTCGCTGCCGCGACGGATTTTGTCTGAACGCGCGTGGAAAAAAACATATCCCGTCGTTGATCAACCAGCAGAAAGACGGGGCGCTCTTTTTCTTCGTTATAAAGTCGGATCCACGGCATACGCATGCGGGCAGTAGCCTGCCAGTCAATCAGCCGGACGTCGTCGCCGGGCTGATAACGACGCAGGCTGTCAAAGTTCAGCCCGCGGCCCTGCTGGCGTGATATACGTTCACCCCCAAGCGCGCCAGGCGGGATCTGCCCTGGCGGATTGGCGATGGCTCGCGCCTCTGCGGCGAGCTTCAGCAGCGTTTCCCGGTCAATGCGAACGGCGCTACTCATTATGCCACCACGGCATCAAGCAGCATCCGCACGGCATCGTCCGGCGTGCAGTTATCCGCGCTGGCCTGGTAGCTGAGCATCAGACGATGACGTAATACCGCTGGGGCGATCTTTTTAATGTCTTCGGGCAGCACCGCGTCCCGGCCTTCCAGCCAGGCCTGCGCTCGCCCGCAGCGCTCCAGGGCCAGCGTGCCGCGAGGACTGATGCCAAACGTCAGATAACCGGCCAGCGTATCGCTCACCGACTTTGGATGACGACTTAAGTCTACCAGGTTGACGATATAATTTTCGACGGTCGGGGAGACGTGAATAGCGGAAATAGCCTGCCAGCATTCAGCGATTTCCTGCTGACTCAGCATGAGCGTATCGGTCTGTTCTGGCTGTGCTGATGCGGTACTCGTCAGTTGTTGATACTTTTTCTGCTGCTCGGCGCGCACCAGTTGCATCACTTTCTGTTCATTGTCTTTTGACGGATAGTGCACCAGTACCTTCATCAAAAAACGGTCCAGCTGGGCTTCCGGCAGAGGCCAGGTACCTTCCTGATCCACTGGGTTTTGCGTGGCCAGAACCATAAAAACACCGGGTAAAGGCCAGCTTTTGCCCGCCACGGTGACGTGACGTTCTTCCATGGCTTCGAGCAGCGCGGACTGCACGCGGGCCGAGGCGCGGTTGATTTCATCGGCGAGGATGATATTGCCGAACACCGGGCCGGGACGGAAGCGGAACTGATCCTCTTCACGGGTGGCGTTTTGCTGATAAATTTCGCTGCCGGTGATATCTGAGGGCAGAAGATCAGGCGTGAACTGAATACGACGGTAATCCCCCTCAACGTGGCGGGCAAGTTCGCGTACCGCGCGCGTTTTCGCCAGGCCCGGTAATCCTTCAAGCAACACGTGTCCGTCGCACAACAGGGCGACTATCAACATGCGCACCAGTTCTTCCTGACCGAGAACCTGTTCGTTCATGCGTTGCTCAAGCTGCAATAACTTCTCTCGATTTATCATCGGCGTAGCCCTGCAAAATCACGTTTAATTAAAGTGGCGATGCCCACCAGGATCGGCTCGGCATAGTTGAAAAAGGCCTTAATGCCCGGGCAAAGGTAATTCAGTCCCAACTCGCCGTCCGGTGCGCGCACCAGGCGGTTTTTCGGGCATTCTCCCCAGCACAGCTTCAGATAAGGGCAGGCTTTACAGTAGTTGGGCAGCGTGTCGCGCTTGCCCATGCCAAACGCTTTCTGCCGTTCGGAGAAAGCCAGATGCGAAAGCTGAGCATGCTCAATGTTGCCGATCTGATATTCCGGGTAGACATAGTGATCACAGGAATAAATATCGCCGTTTTTCTCAATCGCCAGCCCTTTTCCGCAGAATTCTGAGTGGGTGCAAATTTGCGCCGGCATTCCCATTGTCTGGGCGACCGCCGTTTCAAACAGATTGACCTGCACGCGGCCCAGGTCGTTATTCACCCACTCTTCAAAAACGGCAATCAGAAACGTGCCCCAGTCTTCCGGGTCAACCGACCAGTCGGTAACAATGGAGTCGAGGTCGCCGGGACGCGCGCGGCGGCTACCGGTGAGCGGGATGGCGTCATCCTGCCAGAATTGCGGCGCGGTTTGTTTGAAATCAACAGGTTCGACGCAGGGATTAAACTGTACATAGGTCGCACCCAGTTCGCGGGTGACGAAGCGGTACACTTCCAGCGGAAAGCGGGCGTTGGTCCGGTTTACCGTTACCAGCGCGTTAAATGGGACGCCGTGACGCTTCAGGGCCTCAACGCCCGCCATCACTTTGTCAAATGTCGGTTTGCCGCTACGGGTCACGCGATAGCGGTCATGCAGTTCTCGTGGGCCATCAATCGAGAGTCCCACCAGAAATTGATGTTCTTTTAGAAATTCAGCCCATTTATCGTTTAACAACACGCCATTGGTTTGTAAATCATTCTCGACACGCTGTCCGGGCTTCTGGTACTGCTTCTGAAATTTCACAACCTTCTGGAAAAACGCTAACCCCATCAGCGTGGGTTCGCCGCCTTGCCAGGAAAATACCACCTGGTCACCGTCCTGGCCGTCAATATACTGGCGAATGAAATTCTCCAGCACCTCGTCACTCATTCCGGTATGTCTGTCCTGATGCAGAAGCTCTTCTTTGTGCAGGTAAAAACAGTAGGAACAATCGAGGTTGCAGGTTGAGCCGGTTGGTTTAGCCATGACATGAAAGCGGCGCTTGTATTCTGGCCCTTTGCCGTCATATTTTTCCGCCGACGGAAGCGCCTTAACGGGTAGTGTGGTGCTGTACTTCATATAGCAGACCCCTGAACAGAAAAACAAACAAAGCGCAGATTGACTGCTCTTCAAAGCACGAACAGACTGCCGGGGCAGTCTGTCCGCAGGCTTTCATCATTTATTGATATTAGAGCCTTGTTCCAGCATTGCCGAAGCATCAGAGATCGTGAATGAACCTGGCTTCTGACGTGGCGGGAACTCCTTAAAGGTGGCCAACATTTCTTTGGCGTACTTCTGCGCGCCGCCCATCAGGAACATACGATCGTAGAACCAGGAGTTGTATCCCATACCGTCGCTGCCTTTCTCCAGCGGGTCAACTTCGAGATCAAAGATCATTGGCGCACGCAGTTTGGTGAACGGATAACGCCACAAATCAAGACCGGTATGCTCCTGAATCATGAAATGCGCTTTCCAGCGTCCATAGCGCATAGCCAGCAGATCGCCGTCATCGCTCCAGTAGAAGAATTCTTTACGCTGATCCTCGCCTTTGCCCTGCAGGAAGTCGAGCTGGTTATAGCCGTCGAGATGAACTTTATAAGTAATAGATGGCGTTTTATAACCTTTTAAAAGCTCTTGTTTGATATTAGGGTTACCCGCTGCGGCAATGAGGGTAGGGAACCAGTCGTAGCTGGCAAAAATATCATTAATTAGCGTGCCTGGTTTAATATGACCTGGCCATTTGATCATCGCAGGGACGCGGAAACCGCCTTCCCAGCCCGTATTCTTCTCGCCACGGAACGGTGTGATACCGGCATCTGGCCAGGTCGCGGTCATGGGGCCGTTGTCAGTGGTATAAATGACGATCGTATTGTCTTCAATGCCGAGATCTTTAATTTTCTTCAGCACTTCGCCAATCATTTTATCGTGTTCCACCATGCCATCGGCATAGGTCCCAAGGCCCGTTGCACCAATGCTGGCATCTTTCAGGTGGGTTTTATTGTGCATCCTGGTGGTATTGAACCAGGTAAAGAACGGTTTGTTGGCCTTAACCTGGCGCTCCATGAAGTCATTATTCGCAGCCAGGGTCTCTTCATCCACGGTGCCCATACGCTTCACCGTTAATGGACCCGTATCTTCAATTTTGCCGTCTGCTGTACTCTTAATTACGCCGCGCGGACCAAATTCCTTACGGAAGGCAGGATCTTTCGGATAGTCTGAGTTTTCTGGCTCTTCTTCGGCATTCAGGTGGTAAAGGTTACCCAGGAATTCATCAAAGCCGTGAGCGGTCGGCAGGAATTCATCGCGATCGCCCAGGTGGTTTTTACCAAACTGACCGGTAGCGTAGCCCAGTTGCTTAAGGATGTTCGCAATGGTTGGATCTTCTTTTTGCAGACCCTGAGGTGCGCCCGGCATTCCGACTTTACTCATCCCGGTGCGGAAAGGCATCTGGCCGGTAATAAACGATGAGCGTCCTGCGGTAGAGCTTTGCTCAGCGTAATAAGAGGTGAACTTGGCGCCTTCGGCAGCAATACTGTCGATATTTGGGGTTTTATATCCCATCATGCCCTGGTTGTAGGTACTCAGGTTCCAGTAGCCGATATCATCGCCAAAAATTACCACAATATTTGGTTTAGCGGGATCTTGTTTCGGGGCATTCTCTGCGGCGGTCGTTGCGGGTGCTGCATGGACTGTGGAAACCACGCCAGCCGCTAACGTCAGCATGCTGGCAATCACGGTCCTTCTAAAAGGGACACTTTTTTGCATTAGGGACACTCCAGTCTTTATGATGGCAAGTTGAGTATAGACGGGTAAAAACGCTTACATTAATTTTAGTAATAAAATTAATAGGCTTGACGAAAAATCACGTATCGTCAATGAAATATTACTAGCGGTTATAGTGAATTCTCTGTCACTCATCGGAAAACCAGATTAATTCAAAAGCGCGACTATATAAAAGGAAATGTTGTTTATTAATAAATTAGCGGCGCTACGGCATCCCGCGTCAGTTACGAAGCATCACTTCCATCGTTGCGTCAAATAAATGGAAGGAAAATCCGAATATCCCTTTAACTTATTATCATGCAAAAGTTTAGTGTATTCATGCTGAATCGATTAAATAATCGTATTATTTTATAGACTACGTATTATGCATTACTGGTGAAAAATGTTATCTTTTGGGCAATATTGATGTGAACTCACTTTCAACATCGAAATAGTCGGTTGTATCCGTTAGTCGGCGGGGGGAGAGATATAAGATAGGCGAACAATATCTTCTGGTGCGTATTGCAGAAGTGAACGGCTAGTCTATGCTCAATTATTAAAGAGAAATAGTTCAAAACTTTTCAGAACAATAACAACAATGTTTCGTGGGTTGAGGGTGGAAATGAAGCAAATTCTGTTCATTTGTCTGGCGAGCTTGTTCACGATAACAAGTTTCATTTCGCATGCCGCAGAGCCACGACAGGAGGCGACGCCGCAAGAGCGTGCCCGTACAGTATATATCTTTCATCAGCCGATAGTCATGCTGCAGGCTAAATTTGGACTTACCACGCCGGAAGAGCGGGTATTGCGAATTAGAAATACGCTGCGGAATTTCACTGAGGAGGATGTTCGCCAACCTCTCAAACTGGTATCTGTTACCCGTTATAACCAGCCTGGAAAACTCATCGTGATGAACGGTAAGCCAGTTATGCTGCTTACCGAAGGTGATCTTGACGAAGGGGATGACCTCACGCTCGATCAGGCCGCGCAGCGGGTTATGGCGCGTATGGAGGCGCAGAGAACCGCTCTGCGCGACCAGTATAACCGCAGCTGGCTGGTGCTTTCCGCCATAAAAGCCGTTGGAGGTCTGCTTGGGCTAGTCGCGCTTTGGTACGGTGCATACCGCTCATGGCGCAGGGTAAAACAGCTATTTCGGCGACGTATCATCGAGAATCGTAGCTGGATCCCCCAAAGCTGGCGACGCTTTATCGGTGCTATCGAAGCGCGACTTTATGCCATATTCATGCTCTTGCTGGGCGTCATAGCACTGTATGTCTGGCTGAGCTGGGTATTAAGCCTGTTCCCATGGACACGCGTATGGGGAGCCTCACTGGGCGATTGGTCTGTGCGCGCTTTTCAGGGCATAGCGCTTGCTGTGGTATCTGCCTTGCCGGGCCTGATGATCGTGCTGATTATTTTTATGCTAACCGCTGTGATTTTGAAACTGCTTAAAGTGGTTCTCAATCAGGTGGCAGCAGGGCGTTTGCAACTTCCTGGCATTCATCCGGAAACGGTCGGGGCGACTCGTAAACTGATCGCTGTGGTGGTATGGCTGTTTGCGCTGTCAGCAGCGTACCCCTTTTTGCCTGGCGCTAACTCGCTCGCGTTTAAAGGGATCAGCGTCTTCTTTGGTCTGATGTTGACGTTAGGTTCCGCCGGGGTGATGAACCACGCCATGAGCGGTCTTGTACTGATTTATTCCCGTGCGCTGCGCAAAGGCGATGTCATACGCGTGGCCGATAACGAAGGGCTGGTGAGTGAAATTGGTATGTTGGCCACCAAGATCATTACCCGAGAAAATTACGTGGTCACGGTGCCTAATGCGGTGGTTGTGAGTGGAAAAATCACCAATTTGAGCGCACATGCTCACGGTGGCGGCATCAACCTGACCATCAGCGTGACGATTGGTTATGACACACCCTGGCGACAGGTTCATGCCATGCTAGAGCTCGCCGCCAAACGGGCAAGCTCAGTCGATCCGGCTCAACCACCGCTGGTACGCCAGCTCAGTTTGATGGACTGGTATATCGCCTATGAATTACAGGTACAACTGAAAGCAGGGCAATCATTAGCCGCAGCACGCAATGAGCTTTATAGCCATATTCAGGATGTATTTAACGAATTCAATGTACAGATTATGTCTCCGAATTATGTTATGCAACCTGAGGGTTCAGTCACTGTTGCCAAAGAAAACTGGTATTCAGCCCCGGCGGTTCCTCCTGATGGCAATAAAAATGTGAGTGCGTAACTTATTTCCGTCCTTCCTGACAGAGAGGGACATTTTGTAATATAAATTGGCAGATAGCGCATGAAAAAATTGATACTGGTATGTTTTGGGCTCCTTATTTCGCAGACCACGCAGGCGAGCGCACTCTACTTCTACGAAATTGGCACAGAAGATACGGCACTGGCAGGCGCAGGGCAGGCTGCTCGCGCTCAGGATGCATCAACGATTGTCACCAACCCGGCCGGGATGACTCGTTTGCCTGACCATATGTTTACCGGGGGAGTTCAGGCGATGGACGGTGATGTATCTTATTCACTTAACGATGACGCCGGACGTAAGAGCCCTGGGGATATTATGCGCTTCTTCCCTAATGCCAGCGCATTCTATGCGCAAAAAATCAATGATGATCTCTATGCTGGCCTCGGCATTTACGGCAACTATGGCCTGGGGATTGACTTTGGTCAGTGGGCTGGGGACAGATTAATCAAGAAAAGCACCATGGTGGCGATGACACTCAGCCCTTCAATAGCTTACAAATTAAGCGATAGAGTGTCTGTGGGCGGCTCTGTAAACATCAACTATGGCTTCCTGTCATTAACACGTAACGTCGATAATACTGATGAAACGCAGAAGGATCACGACTGGGCGTTAGGGTATCGTCTTGGCTTGCTGATGCAGCTGACGGAACAGACCCGGCTTGGTATAGCATGGACGAGTAAGACAGAATACGATTTTGATATTGATGGTAAGGCGCGCTTGCCGAATTTAGCCAACGTTGAGTACGAGCTTCCTGTCTCAGCGCAGGTACGCGCGCCTCAGCAAATTATGCTGAGCCTGGTGCATGATATCAATAAACAATGGTCGGTGATGGGCGATCTCGGTTGGCAGGACTGGAGCCAGTTTGGCGCCCCACAAATTGCCGTGGCGGGGCAGGAACTGGATAAAAAGAGCCGTCTGAAGGATTCCTGGCATACGGCATTAGGCGTGCAGTACCGTCCTACCGAACAATGGCGTCTCAACGCTGGTGTTGCCTTTGACAGCACGGTATACAATTCGCAGAGTGACGTAGCGCTCACCTTACCGACGGGTGATGAATGGCGTTTTGCCACAGGCGCCCAGTACCAGATTACACCGCAGAGTAATATTGGCGTCGCCGTCTCCTACTTGCATATGCAATCGTCTCACGTTCAGTCGCCTGCTATCTATAGCGGTAGCTACAACCACCCATATTTATGGTTTGCTAATGTAAACTATAGTTATCAATTCTAATGGGCTGATGTCTTTGCCGTGCAATGCGCGGGGAGGGATGCACAAATGATTTTTTGTGCCCTCGTAAAGGGACATCACCGCCTTTGTACGGTGGGTGTGGCGTTTATCCTGAATCAGTTTGATTAATTCGCCTGTATATCCTGAGCGCTGGTTATCCACGATCCCTCGGGTCTTTCTTTGAGACCCGGGGGCGATGGTAAGTGGCGCTGGGAAGACGTTCGACGGTCTGTTTCTGTGACTTGCCAGCTATCATTAATTTACATTTATAAAGCCCTTGGGCCAGTCGCTATTTATTGTCAGTTTATTGAGCAGGAGCATTAACTCATAATCGCTATGTAAGTTAAATTTCCTCATCACCATATATTTATGCGTATAGACCGTTTTCTCACTCACCATCAGTTCTTCGGCAATTTGCATGACTGACATTCCCTCATTTAAATAGCTCATGATGCGGATTTGCTGTGGCGACAGTTTGGTAAGCTGGCAATCACAACATGACCCGGTTGAGTGCCGATAATTTGTCTGCTGCAGCCGGTGCCAGGCGGTATGCATTGCTGTACGTAACTGCGTCACGGAATGTCGGCGAGAGAGAAAGATAATATCCTGAAAGCAAGAGGGTAGCGCTGAGACACGCATGTCATCATCAACAATACCAATCACAATGCTTTTTTTTCGACTCCGCAGCTCAGGGCGGCAAATAAAACATTCTCCTGGGCATAATGCCAGCACAATAACGTCCGCTACCTTCACGCTTTCTGAGGTAAAGTTAAAGCTGAAATTAACTTTACTGTTGTGCTGAGAAAAGAAATCATTAAAAAAAAAGGTCAGCCCACGCCTGAAGAGGGTATCCCACTCTTTTATTACAATGTTAACCATTTACTATACCGAAACATAATTATTAAGCGCAGCTGCATTGGGGAAGTAATAGACGCAGCTTTTTTACCCTGTTAGCTTCCAGAAGGGGATGACGACTCACGTGCCTATGACCCGCTATAGCCAGCGACCCGTCAGTTGTATTGCATTGTCAAAACGACAACGGCATGAATGGAACCTGGCGTCGGCCTTCCCGCCACTGAGGTCACCATGGCGCTCATCGGAATCGTCGCCGTTCTGTCTGCGGCAATATTTTGCGTGATGCTGGATCCGCTGCCCATCAACAAACCTGTAGTAGCATCAGACATCGCAATGGCCACACGGGTTGCCGTGCCACTGTTTTGGTAATAATTCATGCCCGCTTCCGGGTCAGGCGTTCCGCTAAAACGGGTTGTCACGCTTAGCGTACCCGGCGGACAGCGGGTAAACAGGAGATTAAAGGTAACCGGATCGGAAGATGACCCGGGGGTGAACATGTTTGTTGCCTGGATATTACCAAGATCAACATTCATATTTTCACTCCCCCCGTTAAAGACGCAGGGCGCTGCGATAATACGACCTGTGACTTTGATATCGACGTTGTCTGCCGACAACGCAGGCAATACTATTGCGCATGCCATCAGCAACACGAGTTTATTGATTTTCATTTAACAGCCCTTATTGATAGGTAAGACTCAGCGTTGCGGACGCATTGGCGATGCCGGTGGTTACCGTTGTATTGGTCTGATAGTAGCGTGCGGTTAACGGAAACATCTCCTGGCCGCCATTGGTTCTCTTCAGAACAAGATTATTGCCAAGGATGAGAGGGGTATTGTTATAAACCAGCTGCACGCCAACCCCCTGTGCGACGCCTGCGCTTCCCTGACCGGTTAACGCCAGCACGGTATTATCGCTGACGTCTGGATTTTGTGCCCCGGAGAGCATGACGTTAATATTGGCTCCGGCATCACAGTCCAGAATGAGATTCTGCGTTTTCTGCGCATTAGCGGGGGTTGATCCCACCGCAGTACCAAACTCGCTGACCAAAACGTCCCCCAGTTCAAATACCATATTCGACGTTGTCACCGCGCATGCCACCTGGGTAATAGATCCGGCCCCCGCATTGACGGGGATCTCAGGAGCTTGTTCTCCGCCAAGATATTGCATCGTAAAGGCGACAAACGATGCCAGTTGCCCCGTTACTGAGCCAGATGTAATATCACCAATCTTCCAGAATTGTATAACCGGCTGATAATCATGAATAACCAGCTCGCCTGGGTTTGAAGACCAACTGGACATTGAAGCGTTACCGCGGTCAATATAATCGGTGCCGCTAAATGTCGACGCGCCTGCTTTGGAGTTCATGTAAAAGCCAAAAGAAATACCCACCCCAGGCACATTGGTTTGATAAACGCGCCGCGCGCCGTACGTCGCGACATAGGGTAAAATAGCGCTTTTCATTCCTGAGCTAGACCCTTCATTGCCGGTTGTGACGCAGGTATAAGCATGTGCTAAAGAGCCATATATCTCATTGCTTATCGCCTGGCCAACGGGAACATCGCGCTGAACGATAATATTGCCATAATCCACGGTATAGGGAGAGCCGATGTAAGTATAATCACAACAGAAGCCACTCAATGGAAACAACACAGCCAGCATTAATAATGCAGATCGGAAAAGTCGCATACCTATGCACCTGATATAAAAATTCATTTCAACGTTATCGGCAAACAGCATTATCGATAATCACATCGTTATTCAGCTTCGTCATGTTTATCGAGTAATGAACCCTGCAGGTGTTTGCGGATTGATTTCCCCATTTCACGGTCAGGTTTACCTCGGGATCGAGACCCGTCAAATAGACCTGTCCGCTATCACCCACGATAAAACTGTTATGATCTGTTCCATCAACGCTGGCCATTGCGCCAAACGGCACTACCTGGCCGTTTCGCTGGCTCAAGGTCATCAACATGCGAACGCCCACGCTTGCCCGATAATTCGCCCTGACAATCGCGCCACGCGTAGGAACCACGGTTTTAACCGTTTGCTCTAACTCAACGTTAGCCGGTAATGTATCGGTGATTAATGACACCTCATTTTTGCGATAAGGCATTAAGTTAGAGGCAACCGTATATCCGCGATAATCGGTTGTCGCTCCGGTCATATTCTGGATGCCTACGCCGGCAGCCCCGGGGGCGGCAATCAGCACGTTGGTTTCACCCAGGGGCTGAGAAAACGTCACGCCATTGGCATGCGCAACCACACCTCCCTGAATCCCATAATTCAGACGATCGGTATTTTTGTCATAGCTGTACCCGGCTGTGATTTCGCCATAGGTGCCGCGATAATCACCATTCATATTGCCGGTGTAGGCCGCATCGTGAGTGCCGAAACCCTGTTGAATATTCCAGTTGAGCGCATTATTCGGCAAAGCAACGCCATTTAACCCAGCGCTGTGTGTCGTACCGTTATTCTTGCTGGTATTCATGCCATAGTTTGCCCATGTCTGCGGCAACAGTTTTTCCAGGGGAATGCTGATATTCAGCGCCAGCATCTGGTTTTTATCGTCGCTCTGGGGTGAGCTGTACGATCCCGCGCTCCCATTCTTACTCAGCGTCCAGGTCAGGCCATAACTGATACTGTGCCAGTAGTTGTTATACCCAACGCTCCATGATTCCATCGCCTTACCCGAATTCCAGTAATCTTCACGCGCGGCGTTCAGCATCAACGATCCCAGATGGTCTCCCAACCCCTGGCTCAACGTCAGCTCAGCACGGTTGCGGCGTCGGTCCTGAAGCGCCTGACTGTCACCGTAAGAATCCAGGACCTCTTGCATGCCATAGTAGCCGCTGGTCGAATAGCGGTAGCCGGCAATCGCGAAGTTGGTGCCCGTTGCGGCAAAATTTTTACTGTATCGAGCCCGCCATGATTGCCCCCTGGATTTCGGCATATTTTGCGGCGTGGACCAGCCCTGGGTGATATCGCTGGAGATTGCGCCAAAGTTACCCATGTTTTTACCGACGCCCGCGGCGAGGGACTGGTACTTACTCGACTCCTGTAATCCGCCGTAAAACGTAAAGCCATAGGGCAAGCCGAGAATAACGCTCATCTGAGCAAAGGGCGTTTTGTCCACGCTGCCGTTGTAAGAACGATATTGCCCGCCCGTTAACGCATATTTAATTCGGCCTTCACGCTGTAATACGGGAAGGGAGGCAAATGGCACGCTAAAGTGCTGCTCACTGCCATCAGCCTCTTTAATAGTGACATCAAGATCGCCGGCGCCGCCGGTAGGATACATATCCGTGATTTCAAAAGCCCCCGGCGCCACAAAGCTCTGGTATATCTGATAGCCATTCTGGCGAATTATCACCTGGGCATTGGTCCGGGCGATACCACGCACCACTGGGGCATAGCCCTTGAGGGAGTCGGGCAGCATGTCATCATCGGAGGCAAGTTGTCCTCCCCGAAAAGGCATGCTGTCGAAGACATCTGCCGGGGCAGAGCTATCACCCAGCGTGAGCTGCGACTGTAACGGGATTATCGTACGCTGAGCATAGGTATAAACCGTCTTCCAGGCATCGTGACCCTGTGAATCGCGCGACCAGGTGGTGTAATTTCTTAACCGCCAGGGGCCAATATTCACGCCAGGACGCAGGTTGGCATACTGATTATCGCTGGTGCTGCTGTTGCTATTTTTTGCCCAGTTATTGGCCCCACTCAGACTGTAGTTGAGCAGGGCGGCGTTAATCCCTTGATCCCAGCGATCCGGCGACACCGCTCCGCGCGCTTGCGCTGATAGTGCCGCTTGCGGAATGCTCAATACCAGACGCTGCATGGCAAACTGGAAATCCGTACTGGCCTGAGGGATCGCTGACAGGTTCGCACAGGATGTTTCGCCTTTTAACGCGGGAAAAAGTCCAGTCTTCACTCCCCAGCTTTCTAATTGCTTAATGGATAAACAGGGGACTAATTTGTCATCACCGCCAGGCTCTTTCAGCAACACAAACCTGATATCGCGGGTATCAACTAACCGATCGTCCAGGACGATATCAACATGATAATCCCCGGGAGCTTGCGCGCCCGATTCAAAACCAGAAAGATCGACTTTTTCTGTCCCCGGATTATCCAGTTCAACCAGTTCTGGATTAAAAAAATCGCGACTATAGCTATTTTGCGTATTACTGAAGAGCGCGATGGTTATCAATAATGCCAACCGTGGAGAACGTGCTTTTATATAATCCATTGCCATCATCATAAATCCCACTCAGTGTCTTTTCGCCGGTCTACAGACTGGCTTTGTGTTCTGCCCCGGGACTGCCATAATCATTGATAATTTTGAATGTCACTGGCCCGCCCGTTACGCCGGAGGGTAAATCAAACGTCGCTGTGCTACCGGGTAATACATAACTGACATCGGGTAATTTTTTACCTGATAGTGAAATTTCGTTAAAATTCATGACATGCCGAGTCGGATTGTTTACCTGTATCTTATTACCGACGCGTTGCCAGCGTAATTTATCGACCTGATCTTCAGGGGATGCGCCTTTCATCGCCGCCGGACGGTAGATGAGCTTGATTCTGGTTTTAATGGCAATTTGCAACGTATTGTCAACTTTAGCTGCAGAGGGTATGGCTTTTATATTAAGCCAAAATAAGCTCTCTTTATCCTGAGGTAATGCTCCGGTGGCAACAATGCGCTCGACGTTTTGTTGGCCATTATTCAGTCGATATAACGGCGGCGTAATGATGAAAGGCGCCTTTTCGGCACCGCCATCCGGCTTTTCGATCCAGGACTGGATCAGGTAGGGGGTTTTATCAGGATTATTTATGCCAATTGAGGCTTCTTTTTTATTACCATCAAAAATGACCCGCGTACCACCAATAACGACACCGGCCTGAGCAGCGGATAAGCCAATACTCAATATCGTGGTGGTAAGCAAGATACTGCGAAGAACATTCATTTTAGACCTCTGAAACATGGGGCCGTATCGACCCCATCAGCTTTTCTGGACAGAAAATCAGTTATATACAATGGAGAAGTTAGCAACAGAGTTGGCCGTACCCGGCGTTACTGATGCCGTGGTGGAGATATATTGCGCGTAGAATTTCAGCGTATTGTCCTGGGTGCTGCTAAGGGTGTAGTTATAGCTGTTCTCACCGTGTAAAGGCAGGTCGACTTTATCGGCGGTCATCAGGTTAATCGCCACCCCTGACGCCGCACTGGAGGTTGAGGTATCAATAGCCAGCAGGTTAGGGTTGGTCAGATCGGGGGTGCCATCAAAGCGTACTTTTGTCGAAGTCACTGTGGTTGGGCAGTTTTTAAGCACGATATTAAAATCCTTTGCAGCCGCTTTTGCGCCACTGTTCGGAAATTCAGTTTTATAAAAGTTACCGAGATTGACCTGCTGGTTTTGCGATGCCACATCGACTTCACAGGCAGTATCAAGAATATTGCCGACGAAATTCACGGTGCCAGCGGCAGCAAAAGCGTGAGACATAGACAGCGCTGCAGTTGCGGTCAAGGCAACTAAAACAAGACTTTTTTTCATTACGTTGTTTCCTTATTAACTTGGTTTGCCACTTATATTCAGGCAATAGGGTGCCGATGAGCGTTACACTCTTTTTGTACCAGCGCCTTATTTATTACTGTGCAGCATGGCAGCCATAATTAATTACGGTAAGATCATGAACTGTTCTGCTGGCTGGCTAAAATTTATCTAATCACTTCCTTAAACTCAAATGATTTGTGGGTCTATAAGTAGACTCTCACTTAACGAATAAGTAACATTCCTTTTTTTATTGTATTTATTAAGGCCCGGTCTATTTTTAGACTCAAAGTTCATGAGGCACAAAATCAATTACTTAGGGTACATCTTTAGCACGGTCTACTTTTGGACCCTAAACCAATATTTCGCAGTTTCTTCATTTTTAAGATAATTCGTCGGGTCGATCAATAAAGCGATCACCGTAGAGGAATTGAGGCAGCATATGAACACGCGCTTAACCACCCCGGAAAACCAGGACAAATCAATTGCCCTGGAATTAAAACCATTTCGGCACATCGAGACTCTGATAAATCATGTGTTGCCAGCAGCAGAAAGAGTAGTGATCGGCAGAGGTGAGGTCGTGCATTATTATAAAGATGATATCCGGCAATGTTTTTTACTATTGCAAGGTAGCGTCGCGCTGCACCGTCGCGGCGATGGCATTGTTTTAAATTCTGAATCATCACCCTTTATTCTGGGCGTCAGTAGTCAGTTTTCCTCAGAGCATCTCTATGTGAGAGCGCTGGAGACGTCAGAGATCGCCCGGGTGTCACTGGATTGTTTTAATCACATCGTGGCGCAACTGGATCTATGGGAGCATTTTTCGAAACTCCTGATTTACACGGCCTCCCGGGTGTATGAGCATTGCGCACAGATCTCGCAGATGTCGGCTTATGACATCATCCGCTTTCAGCTTGTTGAACTGATGCAAGAGCCGGATGCGATACGGCAACAAATTACGGCTGCAGCCTATATTAAGAGCCGAACCTATCTTTCACGGAGCGGGATTATGCGAATTCTGGCAGAGCTGCGAACCGGGAACTACATCACCATGGAACGGGGTATACTTCTTGATATCAATCATTTGCCTCGAAAATACTGACGATGAGGATACCCGCATCAGGAAGCCAGGCTATAATCAGACAGGTCAATCTAAAGGTTATCGGTTATGTCCTCTTCAGCAAAACCTCACAGAGGTTCACCCTACGCGCAAGAGTTGATGACGCATTTACAGCCGTATTGCACGCCACGTAAAACTGAAAGGGGGGAGCAACTGGATTTCAAGGTAAATGGCCAGGGGATGTGTTACCTCATCCTTGAGGGAACCGTAGCGGTTTATCGCCGAAACGATAATATGATGCTGTCCACTGCGCGCAGTCCCGCCGTGTTTGGTCTTGCCAATCTGACGGATATTTACTTCGATGATTACATTAAAACTATCAACTCCTGCGTGATTGGCGAGATCTCCACCGCTCGTGTTCATGACATCATTAAAGAAAAGTCGTTATGGGGGCTGCTCTCAAAGCAACTGATGTTTGTGTATGGCCGACTTTACAACAATGTGATGCCGCAGGGCGCACCGACGGCGTACGAGATGATCCGCCAGCAGTTGCTCAATTTAATCGAAGAAGATGAGAGTTATCGCGCCGCAGTCACAGCGGAACTCTACATCCGTGAGAAAACCCATCTTTCTCGCAGCGGCGTCATGCGCATTCTTGCAGATTTAAAAACGGGTGGTTTTATCGAAATGGAAGAGGGAAGACTCATTAAAATCCATAAGCTTCCCGCCAGGTACTAAATTCAGACACCGTCAGACAAAAAAACGCCCTTCATCTCCATTTAGCGCCCACACCAGGGTCAATGATAATTTTTAATGCCCAGGGCAGGGCGCGCCATGTTCTACCCAGTGGTGCACCGATCGGGCGGGATCGTCCGCTTAGCCAGTTTCTTTTGCAAAATGATGATAATAATTGGGGATCCTGATGCGGAAATTGCACATAGCGCCAGCAACGTGTCCATATTCTGGAGCGCCATGCGATGGTCAGGTAACAGAAAAGCGGACAGGAAAAATGCGGCAGTCGTCATCAGATACATCATGGACGTCTGTAATGAAGAGAATCCCGCTCGTTGGTTGTTATCAGGAAACTGAATCGTAACCGCCGAAGATGAAACCAGACGACTGTAAGCTGCCCCGAGAAATAACGTCATAAACAGCGCCGGATGCGGATAGCCCAGGAAGGGTATCAGCAAGCTCAGAATAAAAACGAGGGTTGACCCGGTCGCCAAACTCAATGCAGAAAAACGAGAGGTTAATGCCCCTGTCATTCTTGTAGACAAATACCCCGCCAGTCCCCCGCCGAAGAACAGCCAGGGCAGCAGGCCTTCAGAAGCCCCCAACAGCTGCGTCATTAATGGCGCCAGAACAGGAATGATCAGCATTGGACTAAACTGTACCAGTGCATTACCGGAAGCAAACAGTAAAGTATCAACATCGAGGGGCAGCGCGTGAGACGTGTCGAAAGTGACGGGGTCCTGAGGAATGACAGTGACGATCAATGGCAATGCCAACAAACAGAGCGTGCTGATTAACCACAACGCGACATGCCAACCGTAATGAGTACACAAAAATAATATAGCGGGCATCCCCACAACGCTTACCAGCGAAAATGACGCAATCACCGTCGCCAACATTTTTCCGCGCAAGTCAGCCGGCGTGTGGTTTATCAAAATACCGATCCCCACACCCATTGTCGTCCCTCCAACCAGCCCTGCGAAGAATCGCAAGGTAAGAAGAAGAGGAAAACTGGTTATGAATGTTGTCAACAGTGTCGCTATGGCTAGCAGCACCATATTAGCGATAAGAAAACGCTTCTTATTGCAACGGTCAACCCAGTAAAAGGCGATAATTCCCGACAGGACGGCTCCAGAGGTGTACATACCGGATACATAGCCTGAGAAGGAGACGGGAACAGCGAAATCCGCGGCCATAAATGTAAAAACAGGACTGAACATCATATATTCCAGCGCATTAGTAAACTGCACAAAAGCGATGACCAGCGCTATCCGTATCAGCGCCTTTTGATTAAATGTTGTGGTGACCCGTGGCATAGCAAGCGACCTGATGATGAAAGATAACCTAGCTTAACTGCTATCAAACTTATCGATTAGATGGTAAAAATGGCACTCATTATTATCATATGTGGGATAGTTGATGCGGCCAGTTCTTGATTTTAATGCGCTGAAAGTCTTCATCGCTGTAGTTGAAAGAGACAGTTTTGTGGGGGCTTCGAAAGCCCTTGAAATGCCGGCATCAAATGTCAGCCGTTGCATTGCTCAGCTAGAAGATAAACTGAATCTACAGCTTATTGAACGCAGTACCCGACATATGAAACTCACTCAGGCGGGGCATCTACTCTATTCCCGGGCGAAGCCATTACTGGAAGCGCTTGAGCAAACTGAAACCGAATTAACGTTGCGGCAAATGCAATTCAAGGGGCCACTACGTATCTGTATTCCCAATGAAATCGGTCCTGCACTGCTGGGCGCTATTGTTGCCGATTTCGCCTGTCAGCATCCGGACCTGGAGATAAGTTGCGTCACCAATTTGTCTGGTTATGAATCCCTGCGCGATGATCTGGATCTCGCTGTCATTGTGAGTCGTGGTCAGATGGATGACAGTGACTACATAGCCCGTCATCTGGTGACCATCCCTTGCACCATCGTTGCGGCCCCCTCCGTTATCCAGCGTTATGGCACGCCTTCTCGTATACAGCAATTTGAAGAATTGCCCTGTATTACAACGGTAAATGCGCTTAAAGGCGCTCCCTGGCAGTTTGTGAATAAAAAGGGCGGATTCGAGACGATTAAAGTGAACGGTCGTTATCGGGTCAACAGCGGGGAGATGGCAGGGCGAGCGGCCATCTCAGGCGTCGGTTATGCCATCCTGTCGAAACAAGCCTGCCAGCCCTATATTGACGATGGCCGGTTAATCGAAATTGAATTTGAACAATCGGCGGCCCCCTTGCAATTGTTCGCCCTGTATTCCGATCGGCGTTATTTGCCGGCAAAAACAAGAGCGCTTATTGATTTCATGCATCAGAGATTGAGTCATGAATAAGAGGCCATCATCAGCGCACTTGGATGCGCTGTCCCGTTCAGCCGGCGCTCTTGCCGCTCATCACCTCGACTCAAGCACCATTGAATCATTCCTCGCTGATCGCCAAAAAGCGTCTGTTAAGCAGGCTGTCAGCTTATCTTTTTAGCCATTGCCCTGGCGATGACCGGGGCGCTTTCTACGGACAAGCTCAGGCCTTCAAGTCCAGAACGACATGGCTGAATGTTTGATAGGTTTTTTCATCTGGCGCAGGCGGAATTTTGGCGGCTTTCAGCGCGGACATCACCTGCGCGCAGAATGGCCGATCGCCGTTCTCGACCGCCGGATCCTGCACCGTCCCGTCACGCTGCAGGGTAAAGCGCACCGAGCATTTTTGCCCTTGCCAGGAGTCCGGCTGGTCTATGTTAGCGAAGATAGCCGCCTGGATCCGCGCCAGATAGCGTGAGGCATTGGCCTGCGGTGACGTATCTGCACCCGTTTGATAATCGCGAAGTATCTTATCCACTTCTGCCGATATTTGAGCGTCTTCGGCGCTGTCCGGCGCAGAAGCATGACCCGAACAGGCGGAAAGGAGGAAAGAGAGGGTGCAAACGAGCACGGCGTTAATTTTCACGGACATGGTAAGCCTCCTTGCTGGTGGTGAAACATTTCGTGTACGAGGCGGTTATCCTCTGTTATTCCGCGAGATTATTCAAACGCTGAATGCATCATGTTCGTTTTAAGTGACACTGTCACACATTTTGGGCTTTCGTCGCGGACGGTTAGGCCATCCAGTCGCGGATCAGGTCACCGTATAGCCGTTCTGCCTCCGCCAGCCGGCTGAGCAGGCAGTACTCGTCGGTTTGATGAGCCATCGACGGCTCCCCGGGGCCGAGAATAATACAGGGCGGGTCGCCCAGGGCAGGCAGCAGCAGCGAGGCGTCGGTAAAGTAGGGCACCACGCGCGGCGTAATCGGCTCAGCGTGCAGCGGCTGACAGCGTTGGTAAACCTGCTTAATCCATGCATGATCCTCCCGGCTCAGGACCGCAGGCAGGTCGACCAGCGTGGTGACCGTAACGCTTTCGCCCAGCAGCGTCGTCAAGCGCTCCCGGATAGCGGCGTGCTGTAAATTGGGCGCGCTGCGGATATCGACATCAAAACGCGTGCGGTCCGGTACGGAATTAATATTGAGTCCGCCCTCTATGCGGCCGACGTTGAGGGTGGGTTGCTTCATCAGCGGATGCGGCGCGCCCGGCGAAAAATGCTGGATCTTACCCAGCGCATCCGCCGCAAGATAGATAGCATTGATCCCCAGCTCCGGCATCGCGCCGTGGGCGGTTTTTCCCCGCGTTTCGCAGCGTAGCCAGAGGGCGCCTTTATGGCCGATAACCGGGTAGTTGGCGGTGGGCTCACCGACGATCAGCGCGCCCACCTCTGGCAACGTCTCGGAGGCGATCAGCGCCCGCGCGCCGTCGCAGCCGGTCTCTTCTCCGCCGGTGATCAGCAATAGTGCGCCGCGCCCGGCGCGAATCGTTTGCCGCTGATGAACGCAGGCGACGGCAAATGCCGCTATCGCCGCTTTCATATCGCTCGACCCGCGGCCATAAAGACGCCCGTCTTCCATCTGCGCACCGAAAGGATCGTACTGCCAGCGGGCATTTCCCAGCGGGACGGTATCCAGATGTCCGGTAAAAGCCAGCGGTTTACCGCTCTTCGACCCGGGCAGCCTGGCGATAAGATTGCAGCGTCCCTCGCCGAATGACGACAGCGACACCTCAAAACCGCTATCGGCAAGCCAGTCGGCGAAGAACCGCATGCAGTCAGCTTCGCTGCCCGGCGGGTTGATGGTGTTAAAGCCCAGCAGTTGCCGGGCGAGCTCAAGGGTAGCGGACATCAGCGGCGTTCCGTCAGCCAGTCGAGGCAGTTAATCCACAGCTGGCGATAGCCGGGCCATTTGGCAAACTCTTCCGGCAGCCAGTGTGCCGACATGTCGCTGGTCCACACCAGCGAGCGCCCCCGCTGATATTCGCGAATGGCCAGCAGAGGATGATCGGTACCGGCCACGGTCGCCAGCAGTTTACCTTCCGGATGCATTTCAACCTCGTTATAGCCCAGCAGCCACGGCCATTCACCCGGAATATCGTTAAACAGGGGGTGAGATCCCGCCACTTCAGCAAAGCAGCCTTCCGGGGTTTCAATGCGATCGTCCCAGGCCAGGCAGCGAACCGGCAGCACTTTCTCCACCGCGGTATTACGGTAGCGTGCGCCGCCGTTGATCCCCTGGAAGCTGTAATAGCCGCCGATCATCATCAGCGCCCCCCCGCCGGCCACGTAATCATGCAGGAGCGTTAGACGGTTGGCGGTGCGGCGGCTCTTCAGCCAGGTGTCCGGATGCAGCAGCAGCGTATTGGCGCCGATATCCGAAAGGATGATCGCATCCCAGTGTTCCAGCGCTTCCAGCGTCAGCGGAAAGTCTGTCGCCGCCGCGTGGGCGGGCATATAGGTAATGGCGTAGGGACTGTCGGCGAGCGCGGCCAGAAAATCCGTTGCGCCGGTGTGCCAGGTGGCGGTGGCAAACTGGTCGAAGCCTTTAACGTGCGTTGAGGTGCTGGTCCAGGACTCACCGACCAGTAAGATTTTTTTCTGCATGATGACGTTTCCTTTTATCCGCCAAAGACCCGCTGGGGGTTTCCAATCATTAAGGTTTCAAGCTGTTCGCCGCTGACGCCGTGGCGCCGCAGACGCGGAACAAAATGCTTGAGTATGTAGCCGTAACCGTGGCCGCCGTAGCGGGTGAGCATGGTTTTCAGGAAGACATCCTGCGACAACAGAATGTGCTGGATATAGCCGTCGTCAATTAACTCGCGGATCGCGCGGGCGTTCTCCTCGTCGGAGGGCGACTGCGCTGACTCGTCGGCGTAGTAATAGCTCATGCCAATCATGTCGTATTCGAGAAATGCTCCGCGCTGGGCCAGTTCGCGCTGGTAGCGCTTATCGGCAAAGCTGGGGTTCATATGGCACAGCACGGTATGGCGTAAATCGGCGCCTTCCTGCTCGAGAATATCCAGCACCCGATGACCCAGCCGCTCCCAGCCCGGCAGATGGACCTCGATCGGCACGCCGGTCGCGGCGCTGGCCCGACCCGCAGCGCGCAGGGATTTCTCCTCATCCGGCGTAAAACGGCTGGAGATACCGATTTCGCCGATAAGCCCGGCGAGTACCTCCGGTTTCTCCTCCGCGCCGCCAAGATCGTAAATCAGCCGTTCGGTCAGCTGTTCAACGCTGCTGGTCCTTACCCACTCGGGGTGCGAAGGCTCCAGATAGAGGCCGGTACCCATAATAATGTTCAGACCGGTCAGACGCGCGATGCGCGCCAGCGCTTTCGGATCGCGGCCAATACCGATATTGGTCGGGTCGACCACGGTTTCGCCGCCAAGGGCGCGATATTTAGTGAGTTCCTCAATCGCAACGTCGACATCAAACAGCTGACAGTTATCGCGGCTCATCAACGGATTCAGCGACAGTTCGCCAAGGTTTTCCATTTTCACCGGCATTTCGGCAAGATGGCGATCGCTACAGTAGCAGGGCGGCACCCATTTGCCGGAGGCATCCAGCAGAATATGCTCATGCATCAGGGTGACGCCCATTTCGTTAATCGGCAGCGGGCCAAGCACTGTCATCACGTAACCGCTGCTGACGCCAACCGGCAACGGTGAGGGATGACGAAAAATTGAACCGTTCATCAGCTATCCTTTTGCCGCGGAGCGCGTGGGGTTGAGAATGCGGGTGTTCAGCCAGATAGCCAGCAGGATAATGGTGCCGGTAGCTATCTGGGTGTAAAACGGCGAAATATGCGACAGGATCAGCCCGTTCTGAATGACCGCAATCGACAGCGCGCCCAGCAGCGTGCCGATAATGGTACCGAAGCCGCCAAACAGGCTGGTACTGCCGAGCACCACGGCGGCAATAACCTGCAGTTCAAAGCCTTCACCCTGGTTGGAGGAGCCGCTGCCGAGGCGAGCGGTAATGATCATTCCCGCCAGCGCGGCGGCCATGCCGCTGAGGATATAGACCTTCATCGTGACGGCTTTGGTGTTAATCCCGCTGCGTCGCGCGCCTTCAGCGTTGGCGCCGATAGCGGTCACGTAGCGACCAAAACGCATGTGATTAAGAACGATATGCCCGATCAGCAGAATCAGAATGCCGAGCAGCGCGGGCATGGGGATACCGACTACCCACGCGCGTCCGATAAAGGTAAACAGGCTGTCAGCCGGAACCGGAATCGAATAACCCTGAGTGATCAGCAGCGCGATGCCGCGAACCACAGCCAGAGTGGCGAGGGTGACGATAAACGCCGGAATCCCTTCATAGGCAATAAAGAAGCCGTTGATGGCGCCAACGACGCCGCCGAGCAGCAGGCCGCCGAGCAGTACCACCGGCCACGGCAGCCCCCAGCTATTCAGGGCGATAGCGGAGAGTGCGCCGACCAGCGCCAGGGTAGAGCCCACCGACAGATCGATACCGCCGGTGGTAATCACCAGGGTCATCGCCGTCGCGACGATCAGCAGCGGGGCGCTCTGACGGATGATATTCAGCCAGTTGGTGCCGGTGAGAAAGTTGCTGGTGATCAGCGAAAACACCACGCAGCAGAAGACGAAAAAGAGCGCGATGCTGACCACGCCCGAGTGGTTATGCAGCAGGCGGCGCGGCAGCGAATGCTGGATCATGCGGGAGCTGCTTAAGTTCATGATACTCATCCTGTTACCTCAATGTGCAGCCGCAGAGCGGGCGGTGAATTTTTCGCCCACAATCAGGTTAACGATATCGTTCAGGCTGGTGTCGGACACCCGTCTGTCAGCGACATTGGTACCTTCATACATCACCATGATCCGGTCACACACCAGGAACAGGTCCTGCAGGCGGTGGGTAATCAGAATCACGCTCACCCCGCGAGCGGAAACGCGGCGAATGAGTTCCAGCACCGCTTCGACCTCCGCGACGGCCAGCGCGGCGGTGGGTTCGTCCATAATCAGCACTTTCGGGTCAAAGGCCGCCGCGCGGGCGATGGCAATAGCCTGGCGCTGGCCGCCGGAGAGATTTCGCACCAGCAGGCGGGTATCCGGAATAGAGATCCC
>ENA-UPSY01000781-UPSY01000781.1-human-gut-metagenome-genome-assembly--contig:-NODE-781-length-36921-cov-7.152616_pt1 | contig 36921 bp, 24 predicted proteins | sample MGYA00250044_ERZ773365 | MGnify/ENA primary metagenome ERZ773365 (study PRJEB29103, sample SAMN06111932) | human gut metagenome | biome: human gut; feature: ankylosing spondylitis patient; material... | reverse complement strand
ATGTACGACCGGCTTTTGTTGTATTTCCGGCTGGCGCGGCTGACGCCGTACTTTTCTGCGTACTTCATTAGGGATTGTCTGTAAGCCATGTCCTGTGTTATACTCTTACTCATGAGGAATATGGTCTCCTTTCGGAAAGTTTTGTGTGGTAGTTTAACTTTAACACATGAGGCCCTATTCCTCATACCCTTTTTATTCAATTGTCCAAGATGTATTGTAGTCCTACACCGAAAAAAATTCGACCCTCCCCATAGGACTTGCGAAAAAGGCACATATACGGTATAATGACATATAATTATAGGTATGTGCAGGTGCGGGACAACGCACCGGATGGAGGACCCATATATGGAAAAAGTAAGACGCGACCCAGCCAGCCTCAGCCAACTGGTGAAGGATTTTGATCTGGAGGTGGTCTACAAGGGCCTGGACTATGACACCCGGATGATCACCATCCCCGACGTGAACCGCCCGGCCCTGCAGCTGGTGGGCTTTTATGACTACTTCGAGCCAAAACGCCTGCAGATTCTGGGCAAGGCGGAGTTCACCTTCCTGAAGGCCATGCCCCTGGAGCAGCGGAGAAAGGTATTCGAGGATCTGCTGCGCTGCGAGATTCCGGCGCTGATCGTGGCCCGGAATATGGAGATTTTTCCCGAGCTGATGGAGATTGCCCGCAAGCACGGGCGCACCCTGCTGCGGACGGAAAAGACCACCGTGGAGCTGACCAGCCACATCATCGACTATCTGAACCGGGCCCTGGCCCCCCAGATCACCCGCCACGGCGTGCTGATGAACATCTATGGCCAGGGGGTGCTGATGATCGGCGATTCCGGCATCGGCAAAAGCGAAACCGCCATCGAGCTGCTCAAGCGCGGCCACCGGCTGGTGGCCGACGACGCGGTGGAGATTCGCCGCATTTCCGACTCCCTGTACGGCTCGGCCCCGGAGATCATCCGCCACTACATTGAGATCCGGGGTATCGGCATCATCGACGTGCAGCAGCTGTTCGGTATGGGCGCGGTGCAGTTTGACTCCGACATCGAGATCGTGATCCATCTGGAGCCCTGGCAGGACGGTAAGTTCTATGACCGGCTGGGCCTGGAGGGCGACACCTACACCATTCTGGGGGTGCAGCTGCCCTATGTGACCATCCCCGTGCGGCCGGGGCGGAACCTGGCCGGTATCGTGGAGATCGCCGCCATGAAAAACCGCCAGATGCGGTACGGCTACAACTCCGCCCGGGATTTCATGACCCAGTTTGACAAGAAAATGGATGAACTGGCCCAACAGGCCAAGGAGAAGCAATGAACTATATCGGCATCGACATCGGCGGCACCAACCTGAAGGCCGGTCTTGTGGACGAGGACGGCCTTCTGCTGGCCGTGAAAACCATGAAGATCCGTGAGGTATCGGACCCCGACGCCCTGACGGACACCCTGGTGGCCCTGACCCGGGAGCTGGCCCAGGAGGGCGGCGTACCCATGGAGGAGATCGCCTCCGTGGGGGCAGGCGTCCCGGGAGTGGTGGACATCCGCACCGGGTCCATCGTATACACCTGCAACCTGCCCCTGCGGAACATTCCCCTGCGCAAGCTGTTCAAGCGGCGGCTGGGGCTGCACCTGTATGTGGAAAATGACGCCAACTGCGCCGCCCTGGCAGAGTACTATGCCGGAGCGGGCCAGGGCAGCAAGCGCTTTGTCACCATCACCCTGGGCACCGGCATCGGCGCCGGGATCATTCACAACGGAAAGATTTTCCACGGCGGCAACGGCATGGCCGGTGAGGTGGGCCACACCTGCATCGACTATCAGGGTCTCCCCTGCCCCTGCGGCCGGCGAGGCTGCTGGGAGCAGTACGCCTCCGCCAGCGCCCTGAAGCGCTTCACCGCCCAGGCCCAGCTGGGCAACCCCGACAGCATCCTGGCCCGGGTCATCCGGGAGCATGACGGCCATGTGTCTGGCCAGTCGGCGTTTATGGCCGCCCGGCTGGGGGACCCGGTGGGCCAGCAGGTCTGCGACATGTATGTGGGCTATCTGGCGGCGGGCATCGCCAACGTGGTGAATATTTTCCAGCCGGATACCCTGGCCATCGGCGGCGGCGTCAGCAACGAGTCCGATGAGCAGCTGCTCCACCCCCTGCAGCAGCTGGTGGAGCGGGAGACCATCCCCTGCAGCGCCGGGAAAAAGACCCGCATTGTCAAGGCCCAGCTGGGCAATCAGGCGGGCATCATCGGCGCGGCCCTGCTGGGGAAGAAAAAACGGATATAAGGGAGATCACTATGCAGTGGTATGAACGTTTGGACGAAAAGATCCGGGATTACCTGCCGGACATGACGGTGGAGCGGGACGTGCCCATGAGCCGCCACACCTCCTTCCGCATCGGCGGCCCCGCCCGGCGCATGGCCTTTCCGGAAAGCCGGGAGCAGCTGGTGATCCTGCTGGGCCTGGCGGAGGAGTGCGGCATCCGGCCGTTTCTGCTGGGCCGGGGCACCAATCTGCTGGTGTCGGACCGGGGGCTGGACACCCTGGTCATCAAAACGGCGGAACGCATGACGAGCATCCGCCGCCTGGACGACGTGACCTTGGAGGCCGACGTCGGCGTCCTGCTCAGCCGCCTGGCGGTATACGCCCAGCAGGCGGGCCTGGCCGGGCTGGAATTTGCCCACGGCATCCCCGGAAGCATGGGCGGCGCGGTTTGCATGAACGCCGGGGCCTACGGCGGCGAGATGCGCCAGGTGGTGACGGAGGTCACCGCCCTGTACCCCGACGGCATCCGCCGCTTCACCGGGGACCAGGCAGAATTTGCCTACCGGCACAGCCGGTTTCTGGAGGACGGAGCCGTGGTGCTGGGGGCCGCGGTGCGCCTGACCCCGGACGATCCCGCCGCCATCCGGCAGCGGATGGATGACCTGATGGCCCGGCGCAGGGCCTCCCAGCCCCTGGAATGGCCCAGCGCCGGCAGCACCTTCAAGCGGCCGGAGGGCTACTATGCCGGGACCCTCATCGACCAGACGGGCCTGAAGGGCCTGACGGTGGGCGGAGCCCAGGTGTCGGAAAAGCACGCGGGCTTCGTCATCAACACCGGCAGCGCCACCTGCGCCGACGTGCGGGAGCTGATCCGCCGGGTGCAGGAGGCCGTTTACAAGGCCCACGGCGTCCGGCTGGAGCCGGAGGTCCGTTTTGTCGGCGAATAACCCCGGGAAAAGAGGAAATACAATGGAAATTCTGATCATATCCGGTCTGTCCGGCGGCGGCAAGAGCAAGGCCGCCTCGTTTCTGGAGGACATCGGCTACTATACCGTGGACAATCTTCCGGCGGAGATGATGATGAAGTTCGCCGGGTTCTGCGCTGCCTCCAGCGGGCGGTATGACCGGGTGGCCCTGGTGTATGACGTGCGCTCCGGCGAGCCCACGGATATGCTCATCGACACCCTGGAGCAGCTGAAGGCCAGCGGCGTCAACTGCCGGATGCTGTTTCTGGAGGCGGACACCCCCACCATCATCAACCGCTATAAGGAGACCCGGCGCATGCACCCCCTGCAGGCCAAGGGCCTCAGCGTGGAGGAGGCTGTGCGGCGGGAACGGGCGCTGATGCAGCCGGTGCGGGATCACGCGGATTTCGTGCTGGACACCTCCTCCCTGTCCACGGCCAAGCTCCGCAGTGAGATGCTGAACCTGTTCGGCACCCCGTCGGACCGGGGCGGGCTCAACGTCAGCGTCCTGTCCTTCGGCTTCAAGCACGGCATCCCCATCGAGTCGGACCTGGTGTTCGACGTGCGGTTCATGCCCAACCCCTACTATGTGGCGGAGCTGAAAAACAAAACCGGCCTGGACCAGGAGGTCCGGGACTTCGTGTTCTCCTTCCGCCAGACCCACGAGTTCATGGCCCAGCTGGAGAAAATGATCACCTTCCTGTTGCCGCTGTACAGCGAGGAGGGCAAAACCGTTCTGGTCATCGGCATCGGCTGCACCGGCGGCCACCACCGCTCCGTGGCCGTGGCCCATGAACTGGCGGAGTATATCACCCGGATGGGCTATCAGGTGACGGAAAACCACCGGGATATCTCCCGGTAAGGAGGTGCGCGTATGGGCGGCTGCTATTCTGTGGCCCCGGAGCACGGCCCCCGCATCGCCGCCGTCGGCGGCGGCACAGGGCTGTCCACGCTGCTGCGGGGACTGAAGCTGTATACGAAAAATCTCACCGCCATCGTCACGGTGGCGGACGACGGCGGCGGCTCCGGCCGGCTGCGGCAGGACCTGGGAATGCTGCCGCCGGGAGACATCCGCAGCTGTCTGGAGGCTCTGGCCAACGCCGAGCCTCTGATGGCCCAGCTGATGCACTATCGCTTCCCGGAGGGGACCCTGGCCGGGCAGAGCTTCGGCAACCTGTTTCTGGCGGCCCTGAACGGCATCATGCCCAGCTTTGACCGGGCCGTGGAGAGTATGAGCCAGGTGCTGGCCATCACCGGCCGGGTGCTGCCGGTGACCACGGCGGACGTGCAGCTGGAGGCCACCTTTGAAAACGGAGCCAGCGTGGTGGGCGAGAGCCACATCTTCCGCTGCAAGAAGGAGCAGGACTGCCGCATCCGCCGGGTGCGGCTGATCCCGGAGCACCCCCGTGCCCTTCCGGCGGCTGTGGAGGCTCTGGAGCAGGCGGAGGTCATCGTTCTGGCCCCCGGAAGCCTGTATACCAGCATCATCCCCAACCTGCTGGTGGACGGTATTGTGGACGCCATCCGGCGCTCCCGGGCGCTGAAGGTCTATGTGTGCAACGTCATGACCCAGGACGGCGAAACCGAGGGCTACACGGTGTCGGACCACATCCGGGCCCTGTTCAAGCACTCCTGCCCGGGCCTGTTCGACCTGTGCCTGACCAATTCCTCCCCCATTCCCCCGGCGGTGGTGCAGCGCTACGCCCTGGAGGGGGCGGAGCCCATCTTCTGCGACCGGGAGGCCGTGGAGGCCCTGGGGGTGGAGATCATCAGCCGCCCGGTGGCCACGGTGGAAAACGGCCTGGTACGCCACAATCCCGGCCATCTGGCCTGGGAGCTGGTGCAGCTGCACAACCAGCGGAATATCCGCCTGGTCTGCCGGGACTCCCACCGCACCACCTGCAACCGCGTAGAAACGTAAGAGGAGAACCATCCATGCAGTCCTTTGCATATAAAGTCAAAAGCGAGCTGTGCCGCCAGCCGGTGTCCCGGCAGTGCTGCGCCCGGGCGGAGGCCTATGGGGTGCTGCTGTTCTGCAACACCTTCACCGCCGCCGAGGTGCGCATCATCACGGAGAATCCCGAGTTTGCCGCCCGGCTGCCCCGGCTGTTCCAGCGGGCCTTTTCCCTGAAATTCGACAGTCTGCCGGACGGCACCCGGGACAAGCTGATCTTCCGCATCACCCAGCGCCACAAGCTGGCCCGGATCGTGGACCTGCTGGGCTATGACCCCAGCCTGGTGCTGCACGTGAATTTCGGCCTGCTGGAGGACGACTGCTGCCGCACCGCCTTTATGCGGGGGGCCTTTCTGGCCGGGGGCAGCGTCACGGACCCGGAAAAGCGCTATCACCTGGAGCTGGCCACCTCCCACACCCAGGCCAGCCGGGAGGTTTCGGCCCTGCTGACGGAGATGGGCTTTCTGCCCCACAGCGTCCGCCGCAGCGGCAGCAGCGTCATCTATTTCAAGCAGTCCGAGCACATCGAGGACCTGCTGACCACCATCGGCGCCCCGGTGGCGGCCATGGACATCATGACCGCCAAGGTGGACAAGGAAATCCGCAACGGCGCCAACCGGGCCATGAACTGCGACATGGCCAACGTCAACAAAACCGTGGACGCCGCCCTGGAGCAGATCGCCGGGATCCGGCGGCTGGAGAGCAGCGGGCGGCTGGCCCAAATGCCGGAGAAGCTGCGTCAGGCGGCCCGGCTGCGGCTGGAAAACCCCGAAATGTCATTGCAGCAATTAGCGGAGCGCAGCGACCCGCCGGTGAGCAAATCCTGCATGAATCATCGTATGCGCAGACTGATGGAGGAAGCGAGGGAATCCCATGAATAAAGCCGAACGTTGCCACGCCGCCATGGACTACCGGCGGCAGGGCCTGAACTGCAGCCAGTGCCTGCTGGCCGCCTTCCGGGACCGGGCGGGCCTGACGGTGGACCAGGCCATGGCCCTGGGGGCCGGCATGGGCGGAGGCGTCCGCTGCGGCAGTATCTGCGGCGCAGTGTCCGCACCGGTGATGCTGCTGGGGACCGCGTGCCCCGACCCCACCGACCGCCCTGCCGTCACCGCCGTGGTGAAGGAGTACCAGCGGCGTTTTCTGGAGCACTTTCACCGGATGGACTGCCGGGAGCTGCTGCGGGCCCAGGATCTGGAGCCGTCGGAGCTGGCCCTGGAGCTGGCAGGCGGCGACCACTGCGGCCGCCTGATCGTCACGGCGGCGGAGCTCCTCACCGATATGCTGGAGGAGGCGTGATATGGCCTTTGCCCATCTGCACGTCCACACGGAGTACAGCCTGCTGGACGGCGCCTGCCGCATCCGGGACCTGCCGAAGCTGGTGAAGGAGCTGGGCCAGACGGCGGTGGCCATCACGGACCACGGCGTTATGTACGGCGCCATCGACTTCTATCGAGCCTGCAAAGCCCAGGGCATCCATCCGGTCATCGGCTGTGAGGTGTATGTGGCCCGGCGCACCCGGCTGGATAAGACCTATGAGCTGGACGCGGAGTCCCGGCACCTGGTGCTGCTGTGCGAAAACGAAACGGGATACCGGAATCTGTCGTACCTGGTGAGCCAGGCCTTTGTAGACGGGTTCTATATCAAGCCCCGCATTGACCTGGACCTGCTGCGCCGGCATTCCGAGGGCCTCATCGGCCTGTCGGCGTGCCTGGCCGGTGAAATTCCCCGCCGCCTGGTCGGCGGCGACTATGACGGGGCCAAGGAATATGCCCTGACCATGCAGGACATTCTGGGCGAGGGCAACTTCTATCTGGAGCTTCAGGATCACGGCATTCCCCAGCAGACCACGGTGAACCGGGGCCTGCTGCGCCTGCACCAGGAGACGGGCATCCCCCTGGTCTGCACCAACGACGCCCACTATCTCCGGAAGGAGGACGCCGAGAGCCACGACGTGCTGCTGTGCATCCAGACCGGAAAAACCGTGGACGATGAGAACCGCATGCGCTATGAGCCGCGGAATTTCTACATCCGCTCCACGGAGGAGATGGAGGAGCTGTTCGCCGGTTATCCTGACGCCGTGGAGAACACCCAGCGCATTGCCGACCGGTGCCAGTTTGACTTTACCTTCGGCAAGTATCACCTGCCGGAGTTCCAGCTGCCGGAGGGGTACGACTCCCCCACCTATCTGCGGGAGCTGTGCCAGCGTGGCTTCCGGGCACGCTACGGCGAAAACCCCGCCTATCACAGGCAGCTGGACTATGAGCTGGACATGATCGGGAAAATGGGCTTCACGGACTATTTCCTCATCGTCCAGGACTTCGTCAACTATGCCAAGGGCGCGGGGATCCCTGTGGGGCCGGGCCGCGGCTCCGCCGCCGGCAGCATGGTGTCCTACTGCCTGCGCATCACGGACATCGACCCCATGCAGTACAGCCTGTATTTTGAGCGCTTCCTGAACCCGGAGCGTGTCTCCATGCCGGATATCGACATGGATTTCGGCGACACCCGCCGGGGCGAGGTGGTAGACTATGTCCGGCGCAAGTATGGCGATGACCATGTGGCCCAGATCGTCACCTTCGGCACCATGGCGGCCCGGGCCGCTATCCGGGATGTGGGCCGGGTGCTGAACATGACGTATGCCGAGACGGACACCGTGGCCAAGCTGGTGCCCACCGGCCCCCACATTACCCTGAACGATGCCCTGAAGCTGTCCAAGCAGCTGTCGGACCTGTACCAGCAGGACCCCCGGGTCCACAAGCTCATCGACACCGCCCGGGCCCTGGAGGGTATGCCCCGCCACGCCTCCACCCACGCCGCCGGCGTGGTCATCACCAAGCGGCCGGTGTACGAATACGTTCCCCTGGCCCGGAACGACGAGTCCATCGTGTGCCAGTATACCATGGTGACCCTGGAGGAGCTGGGTCTGCTGAAAATGGACTTTCTGGGCCTGCGGAACCTGACGGTGCTGGACGACGCGGTGAAAATGGTCCAGAAGGACCACCCGGATTTCCGCCTGGCGGACATTCCCATGGACGACAAGGCCACCTTCGATATGCTGACCCAGGGCAAAACCGGCGGCGTGTTCCAGATGGAGTCCTCCGGCATGACCGGCGTGTGCCTGGGACTGAAGCCCCAGAACATCGAGGACATCACCGCCATCATCGCCCTGTACCGCCCCGGCCCCATGGATTCCATCCCCCGGTTTGTGGCCTGCAAGCACGATCCCTCCCTGGTGACCTATAAGCACCCCAAGCTGGAGCCGATCCTCTCCGGCACCTACGGCTGCATCGTGTACCAGGAGCAGGTCATCAAGATCTTCCAGGAGCTGGCGGGCTATTCCCTGGGCCAGGCGGACATGGTGCGCCGGGCCATGTCCAAGAAGAAGGCCAAGGACGTGGAGCGGGAGCGGGAGGCCTTCCTCCATGGCGACCCCGCCCGGAACATCCGGGGCTGCGTGGCCAGCGGCATCCCCGAGGCCACGGCCCAGGCCATTTTCGACGAAATTTACGACTTCGCCAACTACGCCTTCAACAAGGCACACGCTGTCAGCTATGCGGTGGTGGCCTATCAGACGGCGTATTTCAAGTGCCACTTCACCCGGGAGTATATGGCCGCCCTGCTGACCTCGGTGCTGGACAACTCCGACAAGGTGGCCGAATACATCGCCGAGTGCAAGGACTGCGGCATCGCCCTGCTGCCGCCGGATGTGAACCGCTCCTATGACCGGTTCACCGTGGAGGAGGGCGGCATCCGCTTCGGCCTGGTGGCCGTGAAGAACATCGGCCGGGGCTTTATCCAGGCCGTGGTGCGCCAGCGGCAGCAGGACGGGCCCTTTGCCTCCTTCCAGGATTTCTGCCAGCGGATGTTCGACTGCACGGACATGAACAAGCGGGCTGTGGAGAACCTCATCCGCTGCGGTGCCTTCGACAGTCTGGGAGCCAGACGCTCCCAGCTGGTAGCAGTGTACGAGCGGGTACTGGACGGCATTGCCTCCTCCCGCCGGAAGAATGTGGAGGGGCAGATGGACCTGTTCGGCATGTCCGCCTCCTCCGGGTCCTCTGTGTCCAGCGTCCCCCTGCCGGATATCCCGGAGTTCACCGCCGTGGAGCGGATGAGCATGGAGAAGGACACCACGGGCCTGTACCTGTCCGGTCACCCTATGGAGGACTACCGTCCCCTGGCCAAGCGGGCCGGGGCCGTGCCCATCCACGCCATCATGTCCGATTTCGAGGGCCAGGACGGCCCCAAGCGCTTTGCCGATGGCCAGAACGTCACCGTGGCAGGGGTCATCACCGCCAGCCGCACCCGCACCACCAAAAACAACACCCTCATGGCCTATGTGACCATCGAGGATGAGCTGGCCTCCATGGAGCTGCTGTGCTTCAGCCGGGTCATTGACCAGTGCGGCAGCTATATGCAGGTGAACACCCCGGTGCTGGTAAAGGGACGCCTGTCCGTCCGGGACGAGAAGCCCCCCCAGATCATGTGCGACTCCCTGTACCCTCTGGAAAGCGGACTGCCGCCTGCAGCGGAGCAGCCCTCCCGCCGACCGACTCAGCGGGAGAGCACCATCTATCTCCGCTTCCCCAGCGCCGACAGCCCTGCCTTCCGGCATATCAAGCTGGTGATGACCATGTTTGAGGGCTCCACCCCGGTGAAGATCCGCCTGGCGGACACCGGGAAGCTCCTGGGCACCCACTGCCTGAATCATCCGGCCCTGCTGCAGGAGTGCCGGGAATGGCTGGGAGAGGAAAACGTGGTGGTAAAGGAGAAGGCATGACGCCTGAAAAGCCCCCGCCGGATGGCGGGGGCTTTGCTATTCCCGGTCAGTGGCAGGCGCAGTAGCTGCGGGTGGCGGCGTAGTCCTTGGGCATCTCCAGGGTGCTGGGCGGGAAGAACTCCCCGATGGGGAAGGCCACGTTGCGGAACAGGCCGCAGGGGTCCTCCTGATCGCCGCAGCTGCACTCCGCCTGGGGGATGCAGTAGTCGTACACCGGGATCAGCAGCTGGGTGTCCCGCTCCAGCCGCACCAGGGTGAACTGACCCAGGGTCACATAGAACCGGCGGCGGCCGCCGTCGTCAAACACCAGCTCCTCGCCGAAGCTGCGGGCGATGAAGGCCGGGATCTCCGTCAGGCCGCACTCGCAGCACCGGGGCTTGCAGCCGTCGTCCACCCGGGTGTCCAGCACGATGGGGTCCACGGCCTCCACCACGGCGGTGGGCAGATTGGTGCGCATCCGGCCGGGGATATCCAGCTCGTCGATGACGGTGTCGGAGGAGAAGATCTTGGCGCTGCCCTCGCTGCCGAACAGGATGCAGCGCTTGTCGAACACGCACAGGCCCTCGGCCCCGGCGCACCGGGGCGTCCCGGTGCCCACCTGCAACGTCACCCGATAGAAAAACCGCATATCGATGGAGTAGAAGCCCCGGTTGAAGGTCACCGGCTCCACGTCGGTGTACACATACAGCAGCTCCGCCGTGCCGCCCCGGACCATCTGGCACCCGGACAGCAGCTCCATGGCCGACGCCGTGGGATAGAACCGCAGGTCCTCCACGCAGTCCTTGTCGCGGCAGGAGTCGAAGATCTTCCGTGTATGGATACAAACGGACTCGCGAACGCTGCTCAGATCGCAGACCGGGCCCGGCATTCCGTTTTCAGGCATGAAATAAACCTCCCATTAAGTAATGAAGGGGCTGGCTGCGCCCTTCACTCCAGTGTATGGCCGCCGGGCGGCGGTGGTGCGGAAAAAAGCCTGTACAAATCCGGGGATTTCCGGTATAATAAAGGAAACAAGACGAGAGGATGGGGTGCATATGGCCGCCGGATTCATTCACGACAAGCTGGAGATCAAGTTTCTGATCCTGTATATCGCCGCCCGGGTGTCGGAGCCTCTGCCGCCGGAGGGGATGCAGGAGTTGACCATGTGCGACGACGGCATCGACTACTTTGCCTATGCCGAGTGCCTGAACGATCTGGTGCAGACGGAGCACCTGCGCCTGACGGAGGAGGGCTGCTACGCCATCACCCCCAAGGGGCTGAAAAACAGCGAGATCTGCGAGTCCAGCCTCCCCTACTCCGTGCGCCTGCGGACGGATAAGAACGTGGCGGAATACAACCGCCGCCTGCTGCGGCGAAACCAGGTGCAAAGCCAAGTCACTGCCCGGGAAAACGGCTCCTATGTGGTGGAGCTGCGGCTGCGGGACGATGTGGACAGCATCCTGCACCTGGAGCTTACCGCCGCCACCGAGGCCATGGCCCGGGACCTGGCGGACCGGTTCCGGCAGGACCCGGAGGGCGTCTATACCCGCCTGCTGTCGGCCCTGTACCCCCCCGCAGAGCAATAAGCAAAAGAAACGAGGAGAGCGGCGCTCTCCTCGTTTTCTTATTCCGCTGTTTCCGCCGCCTGTGCCAGCAGCCGGGCGGCAATGGGACCGGCGGCATCCGCGCCGCCGCCGCCGTTTTCCACCAGCACCACAAAGGCCAGGGGCAGATCCTCATCCGCCACGAACCCGGCGAACCACGCATGGGGGGACTGCCCCGGCGCGGCCTCGGCAGTGCCGGACTTGGCGCACACCGCCAGGGAGCCGAACATGCTCTGGCCATAGGTCTGCTGCACGTTGTTGCGCATCATATCCCGCAGCACCCGGCAGGTGTCCGCGTCAAAGGGGGCCTTCAGCGACGGCGCGCCGTCCCCCGGCAGGGGAATGCCATGCATGGTGGTCTCCTGATACACCAGCCGGGGCCCCACTGTTTTGCCCCCGGCCAGGGAGCCCAAAAGCCTCAGGAACGCGCAGGGGTTCACCAGGTCGTCATACTGGCCCACGCCGGACCAGCCCAGGTCCGCCCCCTGCCCTGCGGTGAACTGTCCCGCTGCCGCGCTGATGCCGCTGACGGAAAAGCTCTGGGTCAGCCCGGCCTTTTCCGCGTATTGGGCCAGGGTATCGCCCCCCAGCTCCACCGCCATCTGGGCATAGGCGCAGTTGCAGGACCGGGCCAGGGCGTCGTACAGGTCCATCTCCCCGTGGGCATAGGGACAGGTGATAACGCCGCCCTCCAGCTCCAGCCGCCCGGTGCAGGTGAAGTGCCGGTCCAGGGTCCCGTCCAGCTGCTCCAGGGCCGCGGCGGTGGTCACCAGCTTGAACACGGAGCCCGGCGCGAAGGTGGAGGACAGCACCCGGTTCAGATACACGCCGTCATACCGGCTGTCCCCGTCCCGGATCTCCGGCGGGTCCGCCGGATCAAAGGTGGGGCTGGACACCATGCACAGCACGTCGCCGGTGCGGTAGTTGTACACCGCCACGGCCCCCTTCCGGCCGTTCAGGGCCTCCAGGGCCGCAGCGTTCAGCTCTGCGTCAATGGTCAGATATACCTTGTGTCCTCCGGCGGAGGTACCCGTCAGCGGGTCAAAGCCCACCAGGCGCCGCCGCATAGCCGCCTTGGCAGAGGTGGAAATGTTGTCGTCCCGGTCGCCCACCACATGGAGCGTCGCCCGGCGAATGACGCCGTCCTCTGCCCAGCTGCCGGAGGCCCCGTCATACAAAAGCACCCCGTTGCGGTCCAGCACCTGACCCAGGGCCAGCCGCCCATTCCGATAGGCATGGTCATTGGCGGAGAAGGCGGCCCACTGTCCGCCCTGCACCACATACCGCACGCAGAACAGCACCACTCCCGCCGCCAGCACCGCCACCAGCGCCGCCAGCAGCATGGACCGCAGCTTTACCTGTTTCAAGACCGCCCCTCCTTCCCGAATATCTCGTCCACCGGGATCTCCGGCATATCCTCAAAAAACCCCTCCCGCTTCGGGGCGGGCTTCTCCGGCTTGTCCTCCGGTGACCTCTCCTCCGGCGGACGGCGCACGTCGGCGGCCTTCAGATAGGCCAGCAGCCCCCAGCAGGACAGCATGCTGGACCCGCCCATGGACACAAAGGGAAACGTAACGCCGGTCAGGGGCAGAATGTCCACCGCACCCAGCACGTTCAGGGTGGTCTGGAAGATCAGCATGGACGCCGCGGCGCAGGCGGCGATGGCATAGAAGCCGGACCGGGCACTGTCGCCGGACCGCAGGGCAAACACCGCCAGGGCCATCACCGCCCCCACGCACACCAGGGCCAGCAGCAGCCCGAACTCCTCGCTTACCACGCCGAATACCAGGTCCGTGTTGGCCGCCCCCACATATTTCAGCCACGCATCCTCCGGCCCCGTGCCGAACAGTCCCCCGGAGGCGGCGGCGGACATGGTGCGGCTCTGCTGATAGCCGGTGGTCTGGGTAAATTCCCAGGCGTGCCGCCAGACGGTGAACCGCTGGGCCACATACGGCTTGAAGTGCAGCACCAGGCCCCCGGCGAAGCCCGCCGCCGCCGTCATCATCACGATGGAGGCCAGGTCACCGGTCCGCAGAAAGGCGATGCACAGGAATGCCACAAAGAATACCAGCGCCGTGCCGAAATCGCTCATCAGCGCCAGGCATCCCACGCAATAGGCGGAGAACAGCACCGTGAAGATCAGGTTCCGCTTGGCAAACAGCCGGTCCAGGGTGGCGGCCCCCGCCAGGATAAACGCCAGCTTCACCAGCTCCGACGGCTGGAAGGAGATGGGCCCCACGGAGATCCAGTTTTTGGCTCCGAAGATCCGCTCGCCCATCACCACGTTGAAGGCCAGCAGCGCCGCCGCCAGTCCCGCCGCCGGCCACCGCAGCTTCACCGCCAGCTGCAGCCGCCCCAGCAGCCACACCAGCACGCAGTAGATGCCCATGCCCAGGGCCACCGCCGCCAGCTGCTTGTACAAAGCGCCCGGGTCCCAGGCGGCGGTGATGGCAAAGCCCACCGTGGCCAGCAGCAGCGCCAGGGTCTCCAGGTCAAACTGCCGCCGGTGCAGCCTCCGGCTGACGCCGTACAGCACCCATCCCAGGCCGCACAGGCCGAAAAAGCCCGCGCTGACGGGGTAGATGTTCTCCGCTCCGAAGCCCGGGGCAAACTGCCCCCACAGCAGCAGCTGGATAAACGTCAGCAGCCACAGACTGCCCACGGGATTGGGCCGCTTTTTAGGCTGCCCGGTGTGCTGGGGCTGCTCCGACGGGAAGAAGAACAGCTCCACCCCGCCCAGGGCGATGGAGTCCCCGGGGTTCAGACTGGCAGGCTCCAGCGTCCGCTTTCCGTTCAGCAGCACCCCGCTGCTGCGGTTGATGGGGTCGACCCGCCATGTCCCGCCGTCGTCCCGCTGCAAAATGGCGTGTGTCCGGGACACGGAGGGAAAATTCACCCGGATATCCGCCCGCCGGGCCCGGCCGATGACGTTCTCCCAGTGATACAGCTCGTACCGCGCGCCGTTGGACAGGGTCACAAAGCCCCAGCTCTCCCGGTCCCGGCCCCGGAACAGGGACTTGCAGCACCGCACCAGCAGCCACACCGCCAGCCCGGCGGTCACGCCCCGGAACAGCCACAGGATCACCGGCAGCGCCGGGGAAATATATTGTTGCAGAAATGCCGTCATAGTTTACGCTCCACTTCGGTCCGTTGTCTTTCGCGTCATGTCTATCATACCATTTTTGTCCGGAAAAGCAACCTTGTTTAAGGATTATTTAACCACAGCCGCCGCATTCTGTGGTATAATCAGCCTGACTATAAGGGAGGAGTGGTTCTCATGACCATCCAAAAACGATTGGCCCGGTCCAACATCGCCATGCTGGCGATTCCCCTGATAACGGCGGCGGTTCTCGGCGTGGCCATCGGCGAGCTGGTCTACCGCCCGGGCATGGGGGCATGGGACCGTCTGGCGGCACTCCGGCGCGCCAGACAGACGCGGCCCTGACCATGCTTCGGCTATCCGGCAAGCAAAAACCTCCGGCCAGGCCGGAGGTTTTTGCTTGCTCGTTTTATTTCCTTACAGCAGGATGTCTGTCAGGTCGTCGAACACCTGGGACTTGGTGACCACCACCACATGGTCCCCCTCCTGGATGGTGGTGAGACCGCCGGGGATGATGATCTTGTTTTCCCGGGCAATGGCCGCCAGCAGCACGCCCTTTTTCAGGGTCAGATCCTTCAGGGGCTTGTCCAGCACCGACCGGCTGGAGGCCGTGGCGGTAAATTCCAACGCCTCCACGGAGCCGTCCAGCATTTTGTAAAGGCTCTCCACGGTGCTGCCCTGGGAGTTGGCCAGGGCCCGGACATAGCGGGTGATCTGGTTGGAGGTCAGGTCCTTGGGGCTGATGATGCTGCCCAGCTTCGTCTCCTGCACCAGGTCCATGTAGTTGGGACGGGTCATCTTGGTCAGCACCTTGGGCACCCCGGCCCGCTGGGCCGTCAGCGCCATCAGCAGGTTCTCCTCGTCCCGGTCCGTCAGCGCCACAAAGGCGTCGGTCTCGAAAATGTTCTCGCTTTCGATCAGGTCGGCGTCGGTGCCGTCACCCTCAATGATCATGGCCCCGGGCAGCTCGGCGGACAGGCGCAGGCACTTGTCGTGCTTCATCTCCACGATCCGGACCTTGGTATTGCTGCGGGCCAGCTCCCAGGTCAGGTACATGGTGATGCGGCTGCCGCCCAGGATGGACACGTTCTTCACCTTCTGCAGGGTGCGTCCGATGCCCCGCAGCATCTTCTGCAGCTCCGCCTTGGTGCCCACCATGTACAGCTTGTCCCCGCTGCGGGGCACAAAGGAGCCGTCGGGGATGATGATGTCGTCCCCCCGGTGGGCGGCGCAGATCAGCACCTCCGCCAGGCGGTTGCGATGGAAATCGTTCAGGGACACCCCCGCCAGGGAGTCCTCCTCCGTCACCCGGAAGCCGATCATGTCGATGCGCCCTCCGGCGAAGGGCTCCACCGAGAAGGCCGCCGGGAAGCTCAGGATCCGGGCGATCTCCTGGGCCGCTCCCAGGTCGGGATTGATCAGCATATCCAGGCCGATCTCCCGCTTCAGCATTCCGGCGTCCCGGCGATACTCCGGGTTCCGGACCCGGGCGATGGTGTGCTGTGCCCCCAGCTTTTTGGCGATCAGGCAGCACACCAGGTTCGTCTCGTCCAGATTGGTCACGGCGATGACCAGGTCCGCGCCGCGGACCCCCGCCGCGTCCAGCACGCTGATGCTGGCGCCGTTGCCCTCCACGCACATCACGTCCAGGGTGCTGTCGGCCCGGTGCAGGGCCGCAGCGTCGTCGTCCACGATGGTGATGTCGTGATACTCCACCGCCAGCTGCCGGGCAATGGCATAGCCCACCTTGCCGTTGCCCACAATGATGATCTTCATGCTTGCTCCTCTCCGCTGCTCTCCGGCAGCCGGCTGCGCCTGCGGCGCAGTATCACGGCGCTGTACTCCGCGCCCATAATCAGCACCGTGCCGCTCATATAGAGCCACAGCAGCACCACCACAACCGTGGCAATGGAGCCGTACAGCACGGAATAATTGGCAAAATTCTCCACATAATACGAAAAGGCCAGGGACAGGACCATCCACGCCGCCAGGGAGATGCCCACCCCGGGAGCCACTTCCTTCAAAGGCCGCCGCTGCCCCCGTGCCAGCATATACAGCACCGTCAGCATCAGGAACATCACCACGCCCAGAACGATAAACCGCAGATAGCTCCACAGGTCGATGAACCCCGCCGGCAGCTCGATGAGGCCGGAGAGAAACTCCAGCGCCCGGCGGCCCACCGTGACCAGCAGCAGCGTCAGTCCGATGGTCAGGATCAGCCACACGGTGAACAGCAGGATCCCCAGCTGATTGACCAGCATTTTCCGGGGCGGACCCAGGCCGAAGGCCTTGCGCAGGGAGTGCAGCAGACAGCTGGTGGCCCGCATGGGGAACCAGACGGAGAAAATCAGGCTGAACCACAGCAGCTGGCGGCTGGCGTTGGCGGACACATATTCAAGATACGACTCCAGCACCGACATCACGTCCGCCGGAACGATCTGGGACAGCACCTGGGTCACGCTGTCCACGTCCAGCTTCAGGATGCCCAGCAGGGTGCTGATGAACACCAGCAGCGGAAACAGCGCAAACAGCAGGTAATAGGTCAGGGCCGCGCTGTCCCGGCCCACGTCATGCAGATAATAACGGCGCACCAGCTGCACCGCAATTTGCCCCGCAGCCGTCCGGGGCGACCACTTTTTCTTCACAGGAGCCCTCCCCCCTATCCTGTACAGTGTATCACACAGGCACCCAAATGAAAAGAGGAAATTGCCCCCATACGGATTTATTTATAGCGGCAGATTGTAAAAAAATTATTATTTTTCACGTTTCCCTATTGCGATTTCTCGTACGGCTTGTTATAATTAGTTTATCCAGAAGCAAAGCTGCTTCTGGAATCTACAGTAAAGAGGGTCGAATTATGGACAAACTTACCAACATCGTACGGGACGAAATTTCCCGCCAGTACAAGAGCGTCCGGCAGTTTGCTTTTGCAGTTGGCATTCCTCTGTCCACCATCAACAGCGCACTGCACAACGGCATCGGCGGTTCTTCGTTTGACACGGTGGTCCAGATTTGCCGCACACTGGGCATCTGCGCCCTGGGCGAGGAGAACATCCACCTGACGGAGGACACCCAGCGGATCCTGGACCAGTACGCCAAGCTGGACGACTATGGCCGCCACACCATCGCCTCCGTGATACAGGTGGAGTATGACCGCTGCACCAAGACGTTTGAGGATGGCTCCGACCTGCGGGGCGGCTATTCCAGCGTCAATCTGTCTGCCCCCGTTGCCAACGACGAGCCCGTTTCCATGAACGTGCTGGCTAGCCGCGAGGACTGAGTGGATCCCCATAATTGCATAAAATAAGAGCTTCCGGCCGCGCCGGGAGCTCTTATTTTATACGTTTCATCCAAAAATTTACCTGATTTTTGGCGGGCACGCAGCAAAAAGCGGTTGATATTTCGCAGTGTACCTGTTATAATAGAGTGTAATTAGCGGAACAGCGGCGCTTTATCGTGTAAAATTGCCCGCAGCCGCTCTATCCTTTCAGATGGGAGAAAGATGCATGAAAGCAATCCAAAAATCCGGCGCCTGGCTGTGGGCGCTGCTGGCGGCCCTCCTGCTGACGGTGCTGCTGACAGCCACGGCCTTCGCCGGAGACAACGATTTCCGCTGCTGGACCGTGGACGCCCGGCAGTGGACCAACCAGGGGTACCAATCCGAAAAGGACGGGGTGTGGTACCTGTTCCTGCCCCAGGACGAAAGCCCGGCGGACACGGTCCTGTCCTTCAGCGGCAGGGTAACGGCGGCCTCCGCCGGCGCCCTGGACCGGGAGGGCGGCACCCTGACCGGGGCCTTCGCCGACCGTGACCGGGTGACCCTGACCCTGGAGGGCGGCAGAACCGAGACGGTGTGCCTGCGGCAGAGCAGTCTGCCCAGCCTGCGGCTGACCCTCAACGGTACCACCCTGGACCAGATCCACCAGGACAAGGACGTGAAGTATCCCGGCAACGACCTGGTGCTGACGGACGGGGACGACGTCCTCACCGGCGCCGTGGAGATCAAGGGCCGGGGCAACTCCACCTGGCGGGAATACGCCAAAAAGCCCTACCAGATCAAGTTCAGCAAAAAGACCTCCGTGCTGGGTATGCCCGCCGCCAAGAAGTGGATTCTGCTGGCCAACGCCTCCGACGACAGCATGATCCGCACCCGGCTGGTGTATGACGCGGCGGAGCAGATGGACTTCCCCTTCGTGACGGAATATCAATATGTGGACCTGTGGATAGACGGCCAGTACCTGGGCGTGTACCTGCTGGGCGAAAAGGCCGAGATCGGCAAGGGCCGCCTGAACCTGCAGGACCCCGCCGGGGCCATGTTCGAGCTGGACAACGGCTTCGCCACGGACGAGGACCACTATTTCTTCGAGGGGCGGCTGAACAGCTACTTCGCCCTGAAGGAGATCGTGGAGGAGGACGACGGACACATTCAGCAGGCCATGACCAATTTCCAGACGGCCATGACCCGCCTGACCACGGCGCTGACCTCCCAGGGCTGGGAGAATCTGTCCCTGAGCCAGCTCAATGAAATGATCGACGTGGACTCCCTGGCCCGCTACTATCTGATGAACGAGTACGTTCTCAACGGCGAGTCCTTCTTCACCAGCTTCTTCTGGTATCAGGACGGCGCGTCCGACGTGCTCCATGTGGGCCCCCTGTGGGACTTTGACACCTGCATGGGCAACAAGAACGAAAAGGTCACCGACTACAACGCCAGCAGCACCTCTGTGCTGATGAAGAAGATGCTGAACATCCCGGCGTTTTATCAGCGGGTGCAGGAGCTGTACACCCGGTATAAGCCGGTGCTCACCGGTATGGCCGGTCAGGTGGACGGCCTGCGGGACGAGATCGGCGTCTCCGCCGACCTGAATTACCTGCGCTGGAGCACCCTGGGCGCCGCCAATCCCAAGCCCGGCGGCACCCCCTTCGCCCCCACCTATGACGAGGCCCTCAGCCGGGTGCGCACCTGGCTCACCGGCCGGGCCAATGCCTTTACCCCCACCGTGCGCCCCCAGCAGCTGGGGTACTACTTCAACGCCAGCCGCACGGTGATGTACCTGACCTACTCCGCTCCCAGCCAGACCTCCCTGCGCTTCGCCGTCTGGGGCCAGCAGGACGGCCAGAACGACCTGCACTGGTATCAGGCCAAGCAGCAGAATGGCCGCTGGGTGGCCGAGGTGCCCCTGATCAACCACCAGGAAACCGGCACCTATATGGTCCATGTCTACAATCAGAACGGCCTGCCCCAGGGTCTGCTGGACCACGGCACCGTGGTGGTGGACAACCTGGTGCAGCCGGAAAAGCCCGCCCTGAAGGCGGCCCTGTCCGCTGACGGACGGTATCTGAACCTGACCCTCACCGGCGGCAGCGACCTGACCCAGGTTTGGTTCCCCACCTGGAGCGAGAAGAACGGCCAGGATGACCTCCAGTGGTACGAGGCCAAGAAGCAGGCCGACGGCTCCTGGACCTATTCCGTGGCCCTGTCCCGCCACAACACCACCGGCACCTATTTCATCCACGCCTACGGCAACACCAAGAAGAACCTGGTGGCCCACACCACCGCCTATGTGGAGAAGATCCCCGGGCCGGAGATGAAGGCCGCCCTGTCCGCCGATGGGCGGTATCTGGACGTGACCCTGACGGGCCGCGGCGACCTGACCCAGGTCTGGTTCCCCACCTGGAGCCAGGTCAACGGCCAGGACGACCTGCGCTGGCATGAGGCCGCCAGGCAGACCGACGGCTCCTGGACCTGCCGCATCGCCCTGTCGGACCACTCCGGCACCGGCGTCTACTTCATCCACGCTTACGGCAACAACAAGAAGAACCTGGTGGCCCACACCACCGTCACCGTGCCCCAGACCTCCCAGCCTTCCCAGCCCGAACAGCCCCCCCAGCCGGTCCGCTCCGGCATGCAGGCGGTGCTGTCCGCCGATGGCCGGTATCTGGACGTGACCCTGGCGGGCCGCAGCGACCTGACGAAGGTCTGGTTCCCCACCTGGAGCGCTGTGAACGGTCAGGACGACCTGCGCTGGTACGAGGCCACCAAGCAGCCGGACGGCTCCTGGACCTGCCGGGTGCCTCTGGCCAATCACAAGAGCGCGGGAGGCTTCTTCCTCCACGCCTACGGCAACAACAAGAAGAACCTGGTGGCCCACACCACCGCCTCCGTGTCCCAGGTGGTGTCCCCCCAGGTATGGACCCGCCTCCACGACGGCGGCCGCTATATGACCGTGACCCTGACGGGCCGCAGCGATCTGACGAAGGTCTGGTTCCCCACCTGGGGCGCAGCCAACGGCCAGGACGACCTGCAGTGGTACCAGGCGGTCAGGCAGTCCAACGGCGACTGGTCCTATACCGTGAACCTGTCCCAGCACCGGGACAAGGGCACTTACTTTATCCATGTCTACGGCAATACCAGACAGAACCTGGTGGCCCACACCACCGCCTATGTAAGCTGAAAGGAGGGACCGCACCCCGGAGAGAGCACCCCGATCAAGTGTTGGAAATCAAACTGTAACGGAGGAAAAAGATGAAAAGAGCACTATCACTGCTTCTGGCGCTGCTGATGGCAGCCAGCCTGGTCATGCCCCAGGCCTGGGCCGCCGGGCTCCAGGAGCCGGAGCCGGACGCTGTCGTCCAGCAGACCCAGCCCGACACCGCCGAACCCGACGCCCGGCAGCCCCAGGCGGAGGTCCAGTCCGGCAACGCCGCCGGGCTCACCCCCATTACCCGCACCAAAAATGCCGTGGCCAGCGGCGTGACCCTGGAAAAGGTGGTCATGCGCAACGTCAACGGCAGCCAGGTGGTGGGCTACCTTTCGGAGATCGACCTGTCCAAGGACGTGACCCTGAAGGCCAGCTACACCGGATATTACTATGACGGCAGCACCGCCGCCCAGCGCAAGGCCATGGTGGACAGCGGCAAGCTGAAATGGGAGATGTCCCAGACCACCGCCCAGGCCGCCGCCTACGGACGGGCCTCGGATACCGAGGGCCGCGTGGTACTGGCTACCAACGCCGATTACTACAACATGCAGACCGGCGCGCCCACCGGCTACCTCATTATGGAGGGCAACCTGGTAAAAACCGGTAATGAGCCCTTCTTTGCCATTCTGAAGGACGGCTCCGCCGTGATCCGCAAGGCGGGCAGCGACACCTCCGACGTGGTGGAGGCCGTTTCCGGCCCCTATATGCTGGTGGAAAACGGCCAGATCGTCCCCGGCCTGGACCAGGGCGACCGCATGCCCCGCAACAGCGTGGGCATCCGTGCCGACGGCTCCGTGGTGTTCTTCGAGGCCGACGGCCGCCAGGAGCCCATGTCCATCGGCATGAGCATGTATGAGGTGGCCAGCTTCCTGAAGGATGCCGGCTGCGTCACCGCTATTTATCTGGACGGCGGCGGCTCCGCCACCGTGGCAGCCTGTTATGAGGGCACCGACGAGCTGGTGGTTCGCAACAGCCCCAGTGACGGCCTGGAGCGCACCGTGTCCGACGCCCTGCTGGTGGTGTCCACCGCCCGCTTTGACGGCGATTTTGACCACGCGTCCGTGAGCCCCCAGAACGAGCTTTATACCCCCGGCAGCCGGGTGCCCTTCACGGCCCTGGGCGCTGACTCCGCAGGCGGCGCGGCCGACCTGCCTGAAAGCGGCCTGACCTGGGTGCTGGATACTCCCGCTGCCGGACGGATCGACGCCGCCACCGGTGTGTTCACCGCCGCCAAGGGCTATGTGGGCGATGTGCGGGTCCGCCTGACCTATCAGGGTCAGAATGTGGGCTCCGCCTCCATCACCATCGCCGAGCCCGATCAGGTGTCCTTCGCCGGCAAGACCCTGTCCCTGGACTATGACAAGACCAGCGACCTGGGCCTCACCGTCAAAAGCAGCCTGCGGGATATCCACTATCACGATGGCGACTTTACCTGGACCATCCGGCCTCTGACCGAGGGCACCACCGCCGCCGACATCGGCACCATCGTGGACAATCAGCTCCATACTGCCGCCAAGGCCAGCCAGACCCGTAAAGCAGAGATCACTGTTACCTATACCAAGGCAAACGGCCAGGAGCTTACCGATACCGTCACCGTGGAGATCGGCAAGATGCCCACCGTCCTTCTGGACTTTGAGGACGAGAGCTCCAAGTCCGGCGTGAACGTGGGTGCCAACGCCGTGTGGGGCAACCTGAATAGCTTTTCCGGTCACAGCGCCCATAATCTGCCCGGCGTCAGCGACGCGGGCTTCGGCGTGGCCGGTCAGGTCAGCAAGGATCCCAACGGTCTGGACATCCCCTACGGGCCCATTACCGATTTCGGCCTGGCATGCCCCGACTTTATCAGCAGCAACGCGGAATGGGACTGCAACTCCGCCGGCGCACCCTACAGCTGGGACTGCGCCCAGGATCCCGCCACCCTGTTCCGCTCCATGGGCTATGAATACTATGTGGGTGCCATCGCCACCGCCCAGGAGGGTGCGTGGGATATGTATGCCCGCCGGGTAGGCTCCGATGAAGGCCCCGTGCGCTTCGGCCAGAAGTCCCTGGAGTATCATTACGACTATACCAAGATCTCCGGCACCAACAACACCAACGAGTATCTCCGCTACAGCGGCGAGGACGTGGTCATCGAGGGCAAGCCCACTGCCCTGGGCATGTGGGTCTACGCCCCCGAGGGCACGCCCAACTACTGGCTGTCCACCAGCGTGTCCTACTGGAACGGGGAAAAGTACGTCACCACCAGCCTGCTGCACCTGAAGACCACCACTGTCAACGCCGCCGGCCAGACCGTGGACACCACCACCCAGTACACCGGCATCAACTGGTCCGGCTGGAAGTATGTGGAGGCCGACCTCAGCAGCGTGTATGACAAGGCCCAGGACGTGGAGAATCACCCCCTGAAGATCGCCGCCGGTCAGGTGCTGCTGTGGACCATCATCATCGAGGGCGGCACCGGCGACGTGGACGGCAACAAGATCACCTGCGGCTCCCGGGCCGCCGGCAGCCTGTATGTGGACAACATCCGCGCGGTATACGGTACCACCGCCGACGACCTGGAGAACCCCGTCATCACCTCCGTCCGGGGCGGCAGCTCCTCCATCACCGGCTATTCCGACCTGACGGAGCTGGCCGAGGATGGCTCCACCGTCCTGACGGACAATGAGCTGCAATTCTTTACCGGGTATTATGATCCCCAGGGTGAGAACCGCACCGGCGTGTCCGCCGAGAACACCGTCATCACCATCGACGGCCAGGATATCCGGAACTTCGCCAACACCGACCAGGCCGTTACCGGCACCGTGACACTGCCCAATGGCCGCCACAGCATTAAGGTGGAGATCATGGACGGCTTCGGCAACCGGGCCAGCGTCACCCGCTCCTTCACCGTGAAGGGCACCGCCAATATCCCCACCGTGACCCTGGACACCCCGTCCTATGCCCTGGTGGGCGAGAACTACGTGGTGTCCGTCACCTCCCCCAACGCCGGTAAGATCGACTCCGTCACCGCCCAGATCGTGTACGGCAACGTGGACCTGTTCGACACCGACGAAAACGGCGGCAAGGGTGCCTTCAACACCTGCGCCTCCCTGGCCTACGGCTCCGGCTTCCAGGGCTCCAGCTCTGCCGCCCGCCGCACCACCACCGAAAAGACCGTCACCGTGAATATGACCCGCACGGGCTCTGCCGGGAAGGACCTGTTCACCTTCACCATGCCCATGCCCGCCGGGGCCACGGCGCTGGACAGCCTGCCCATCTCCGTCACCGTGACCTACACCTGTGACGGCGTCACCTACACCACCTCCACCGGCAGCCTGCGTCTGCCCATGCAGGGCTACTACACCGTCACCTCCGACATCATGGTGGAGGGCGCGGCAGCGGCCCGGCTGTATGTGAAAGACATCAACGGCAAGGCCGCCTCCGGCGTGGACCTGTATGTGGGCGACACCCGCATCGGAACCACCAACGCCTCCGGCCAGGTCAGCACCGACTACTTCAACAAGCTCTCCGCCGGCTCCCGTACCGGCGTCACCGCCCGGAAGGACAATCACCGCTCCTTTGAGACGGTCATCGTCACCCGCCGGGCCGGCGGCAGCACCGATGGTATGCCCAGCTTCGTGCAGCTCAACGCCACCCCCAATGCCCAGAGCTGCCAGAACATCACCTGGGTCACCAATCCCCTGACGGCCCAGGCCAAGGCCACCGTGCAGTACTGCCAGCAGAGCAGCTTCAAGGGCAGCTTCCCCTCCAGCGCCCAGGGTCAGGTGACCCTCCGGGAGTTCACCACCTCCGGCGACGCGGCCTATGTCAGCTCCGTGTCCCTGACCGGCCTGAAGCCCGGCACCACCTACGTCTATCGGGTGGGCGACGGCAGCAAGTGGTCTGAAAACATGACCTTCACCACCAGCCAGCCCGGCGCGGACACCACCCGCTTCTTCGTCATCGGCGATACCCAGCTCTCCGGCAATGCCGAAAGCGATCAGGAGGAGATCCGGCTGATGAACGCCATTGCCGCCAATATCAACGGCCAGTCCATGAACTTCGGCATCCAGACCGGCGACTTTGTGGACAACGGCGGCAACCTGGGCCAGTGGAGCGAGATCCTGGACGTGTTCTCCCGGAACTACGCCGACCTCCCCGTGGTGCAGGTCATGGGCAACCATGAGTACTACGGCGACCTGTCCGGCGGCAACGCCGCCAGCCTGTGGACCCTGCCCGACCGGCTATACTACTCCGTGGAATACGGCGACGTGTACGTGGCGGTCATCAACTTCGCCGCCAATCTGGAGGATGCCTGCCAGTGGCTGATTCAGGACGCCGCCAAGTCCGACTGCACCTGGAAGGTGCTGGCGGTCCACCAGCCCGCGTATTACACCAATCCCAACGGCAGCAGCGAGGCCTTCAACCGCTATATCCCCGCCGCCGCTGAGGCCGCCGGCATCAATGTGGTGTTCTCCGGCCATGACCACAGCTATGCCCGCACCATGGTCCTCAAGAACGGCCAGCCCGTGTCCGAGGCCGCCCAGAATGGCCGCCTGCCCGCCACCTACGGCAAGGGCGTGCTGTACTACATCTGCGGCGACCTGGGCGAAAAGTCCCGCAGCACCGAGTACAAGGCCGTCAACAACCCCGACTTCCACTTTGCCCAGGTGTCCCAGGAGTATGACTCCCTGTACCTGGCCGTGGAGGCCACCGCCGACGCCATGACCGTCCGCACCTACTCCGTCAGCGCCGAGGGCGCCCAGTCCTTGCTGGATACCTACACCATGCGGGTGCCCGCCTCCGTGTGCCGCGACAAGGGCCACGACTTCTCCGGCGACACCGTGTACGTCCGTGACGGCAAGCTGGTCTGCTCCTTCTGCGGCCAGACCGTGGAGCTGAAGGACTCCGGCTACACCGGCTGGGCCCGGGACGAGGCCACCGGCCTGCGGATGTACAGCTATAACAACGCCTGGCACACCGGCTGGTTCATCATCGACCCCGAGGTGTATTGCTTCGACAAGAGCGGCATCGCCTACGATGGCCGGGTCACCCTGTACGGCAAGCAGTTCGTCTTTGACGACGGCGTGGTGGTCAGCGGCCCCACGGGCTTCGTCAAGCGGGACGACGGCAAGACCCTGTACTTCGAGAATGGCCGCATCGCCTCCGGCTGGAAGGACATCGGCGACGCCACCTATTACTTCGAGACCTCCGACCTGGGCGATGACTTCGGCGTCATGTACACCGGCCGCCGCCTGATCGGCAAGACCTGGTACGAGTTCGGCAGCGATGGCCGCCTGTATCAGCTGCTGCGGGGCCGTATGTCCGCCGATGAGAAGGAGATCGTGGTCACCATCACGCCTCCCGCCGGTCAGGGCAAGAACTACAGCAACATCATGGCCGCCGCCTGGAGCCAGCAGGATGGCCAGGACGACCTGGTCTGGTACAATGCCACCGCCAACGGCGACGGCACCTACACCATCCGGGTCCCCATGTGCAAATACAACGTGGTGGGCCGGTATCTGGTCCATGTGTATAACCACGGCATCCACGGCCAGCTGCTGGACGGTCTGACCTTCCAGAACACCCACGTGGTGGGCCACACCGACACCGTGGCCAGTGATTCCAGCACCTGCGTCAGCGCCGGTCAGGTGAAGTACGTCTGCCGCTACTGCGGCGCGTCCCACACCTCCAGCACCCCCGCCAAGCGCCACACCGTCTCCGCCGTGGTGGACAGCGAATGCCGCACCATGACGGTGACCATGGACGCCGGCAACGGCCATAACCACTCCAACGTCCGCTTCGCCGTGTGGAGCAGCGTAAACGGCCAGGATGACCTGACCTGGTACACCGCCAAGAAGAATTCCTCCGGCCAGTGGACCTACACCGTGCCTCTGGTGAACCACAACAGCACCGGCACCTACTTCATCCACGCCTACTCCTCCGACTCCGGCCAGAACCGGCTCATCGGCAACACCACCGCCCAGGTGGCGAAGCTCCCGGCTCCCGACACCGTCACGGCCCAGGTGTCCGACAACTGCCGCACCATGTCCATCCGGCTGGATACCGCCCGCAGCTACAGCGGCGTCCGCTTCGCCGTGTGGAGCAGCGCCGGCGGCCAGGACGACCTGGTTTGGTACACCGCCAAGAACGGCGGCAGCGGCAGCTGGACCTATGACGTGGATCTGGCCCGCCACAACACCACCGGCACCTACTTCATCCATGTGTATGCCGGGAACAAGCTGGTGGCTCACACCACTGCCCAGGTCAAGAGCCTGCCCGCTCCCGCCCCCGGCGTCAAGCCCGGCCTGACGGCCACCGTCTCCGCCGATAACGCCGCCATGGAGCTGGCCCTGACCACCACCGCCAAGTATGGCAAGGTCCGCTTCGCCGTGTGGAGCAATGCCAACGGTCAGGACGACCTGGTCTGGTACGACGGCGGCCTCACCGGCAGCACCTGGTCCGCCGGTGTGAAGCTGTTGAACCACAAGACCCTGGGCGGCTACTTCATCCACGTCTATGCCGACGGCAAGCTGGTGGCCCACACCACCGCCAATGTCTACGGTATGCCGCCTCAGCAGAGCGCCCAGGCCATCGTCACCGACGACTTCGCCTGGATAAAGCTGCGGCTCTACAGCGCCACCGGCTACAGCAATATCCGCTTCGCCGTGTGGAGCAGCGCCGGCGGCCAGGATGATCTGGTCTGGTACAAGGGTGAGAACATCGGCGGCGCCTGGGTGGCTGCGGCTGACCTGACCCGCCACAACACCACCGGCACCTACTTCATCCACATCTATTCCGGGAACAAGCTGGTGGCCCACACCACCGTCACCGTGAAGTCCCTGCCCAACGGGTAAGGACGGTTCCCCCCTTAACCCCATAGGCAAAACCAGCCCCCGCAGGCAAATGCCTGCGGGGGCTGAGCTTTATCTCACATTTTATTTTCCTGCCAGCTTCTTCACCAGCTGGCCGTCCGGAACGGCCAGCATGGTCTGATAGGTGGTGTACACCACCATGCCCGGCCTGGCCCCGGCGGGCTTTTTCACATACCGCACCGGGGTGTAATCCACCGGCACCTTCCCAGCCTCCCGGCCCTGGGAATAGTACGCCGCCAGGCACGCCGCCTCATACAGGCTGGTCTCGTCCGGCTCCTGGCCCCCGGTGCACAGAATCACATGGGAGCCGTGGATCTTCTGGGTGTGGAGCCAGATATCCCTCCGGTCGGCCTCCTTGGCGGTGAGCCGGTCGTTCTGCCGGTTGCTGCGTCCCACCAGGATCCGCAGCCCGGCGGAGGACACAAACTGCCTGGGTTTGGAGGCCCGCTGGAACCCCGGCTGCTTTTTGCCCCGGTTTTTCAGATAGCCGCCGCTCTCCAGCTCGGCGCGGATGTCGTTGAAATCCTGCTCCGCCTCCGCCTGCGACAGCTCCTGCACCACGCTTTCCAGATAGGTCAGCTCCTCCCGGCCCTTTTCCAGCTGCTCCGTCAGAATTTTCTCGGCGGTCTTGGCCTTGGCGTACTGCTTGAAATACCGGGCGGCGTTTTCCTGGGGCCCCAGCCGCACATCCAGCGGGATGTCCATTGGTGGGCAACCGTCCTCATAGTAATTTTCTGCCGTCAGGCGGTTCATGCCCCGCTCCATGCGGTAGAGGTTGGTGGTGATCAGCTCGCCGCAGATGCGCAGCCGCTCCCGGTCCCGGGTGGCGGCCAGCTCCTTCTCCTGGGCCGCCAGCTTCCGGCGCACCCGGTCCCGGGCGGCGGTAGCGGACTTCATCAGGTCCTGGCCCTTCTGCCGGACCCGGTCCGCCTGGTCCCGGCCCTCATAAAATTCGTCCAGCAGCCGGCCGAAGGAGTCGAAGGTCTCCTGCTCCATGGCCGGGCCGTATTGGGTGATGGGACAATAGGTAAAATCCGCCGGCCGGCCGGCCCGGCGCAGCAGGGTGGGCACAAAGCCGCCGACGACGATTCTGTCCCGCCATGTCCCAAGGCTGTCCCACAATTTTTCGCCCTTGTCCCGGGACAAATGGGCGTCTGTCTCACCGTATGCGGCGCAGACCAGCTCCCGGGCCATCAGCGGCGGCAGGGCCGTGAAGGTATCCAGCAGCCACCCGTCCAGGGGCATATCCTCCGGCAGGGCGGAAAGCAGTTCCAGAAATTCCTCCCGTGTGATCTCCAGCGGCGAGCGCTTTTCCTGCCGGGGCGGCAGATGATAGAACAGGCCCGGCAGCACCTGCCGCTGCTGGGACATCTCGAAGTCCACCCGCCGCAGGCAGTCGGTGATCCGGCCCTGGTGATCCACCAGGATGAGATTGGCGTGCCGGGGCATGGCCTCCAGGATCAGACGCCACTGGCGCTGCTCCCCCAGCTCGTCGGCGGCCTGGATGGTCAGGGTCACCACCCGCTCCAGGGGCTCCTGGACAACGGACAAAATGCGCCCTCCTGCCAGGTGCTTGCGCAGCAGCATACAGAACATCGGCGGCTGGGAGGGATTGTCCCGCAGCTGCTCCGTCAGGTGCAGCCGGGGCTGGGTGGCTCCGGCGCACAGCAGCAGCCGCCGCCCGCCCCGCAGCAGCAGCACCACCTGGTCCCGGGCGGGCTGCTGGATCTTTTCAATGCGGGTGTTTTCCGCCTGGGCGGCGGTCTCCCGGACCACGGCGCTCAGGCAAATGGCGTCCAGCGGCATATTACTCCCCCTCCATCATCCGGCAGAACAGCTCGTTGACCCGGTCCCGCCGCCCCTGGAGATACAGATAGCCCAGCAGAGCCTCCAGGGCCGTGGCCTGCTGATACTGGGCCCGGCTGGCATGGGCCGGGATGGAATGGACGTTGGCGTTGCGGCCCCGGCGGAACACGTCCTGCTCCTCCTGGGTCAGCAGGGGGAGAATTTTCTCCGCCAGCTCCGCCTGCCGGGGGGCGCACACCAGGGCCACCGCGGCCCGGTGCAGCCCCTTTCCCGTGGCCTTGCCCCCGGCGCACAGCCAGGTGCGCACCAGCAGCTCATACACCGCGTCGCCTATATGGGCCAGGCCGATGGAGCTGATGCTGCGGATCTGCTCCGGCGGCAGCTGCACGGCAAAATAATCAGTCATGGTATTTGCTCCTTAATGGTTTCGTTACGCAATATCAGCCCTTGGCGGCCAGCCAGTTGCGGCCGGTGTGGGCCTCCGCCAGCAGGGGGACGGACAGCTCCGCCACGCCCTGCATCTCCTGCTGCAAAAGGGCCTCCACCCGGGGGGCCTCCTCCTCCGGACACTCCACGATCAGCTCATCGTGGACCTGCATAATCAGCCGGGCGGCCAGGCCCTCCCGGGCCAGGCGGCTGTGGACCCGGACCATGGCCAGCTTGATGATGTCCGCCGCCGTGCCCTGGATGGGCATATTCAGGGCCACCCGCTCGCCGAAGGACCGCATATTGAAGTTGGAGCTTTTCAGCTCCGGCAAAGCCCGGCGGCGGTGCCACAGGGTCTCCACATAGCCCTGCTCCCGGGCCTTGTCCACCACGTCCGTCATATACTGCTTCACCCCGGTATAGGTGGCGAAATACCGGTCCATATACTCCTTGGCCTCCTGCACCGTGACGCCAATATCCTGGGACAGGGAGAAGGCGGAAATGCCATAGACAATGCCGAAGTTCACGGCCTTGGCCCGGGAGCGCATCTGGTGGGTCACCTGGTCCTGGGGCACATGGAACACCCGGGCGGCGGTGACGGTGTGGAAGTCCGCGCCGGACAGGAAGGCCTGCTGCATGGCGGTGTCGCCGGAGATGTGGGCCAGCAGCCGCAGCTCGATCTGGGAATAGTCGGCGTCCACCAGCACATGGCCCGGGGCCGCCACGAACATCTCCCGCATTTTGCTGCCCAGCTCCGTGCGGGTGGGGATATTCTGAAGATTCGGCTCCGTGGAGGACAGGCGGCCGGTGGCCGTTACCGTCATCTGGAAGCTGGTGCGGATGCGGCCGTCGGGGTCGATGACCTTCAGCAGGCCGTCGGCATAGGTGCTTTTCAGCTTGGCATACTGCCGGTAGGTCAGCACGTCCGCCACCAGGGGGTGGTCCTTCAGCTTCTCCAGCACGTCGGCGTTGGTGGACCAGCCGGTTTTGGTCTTTTTCCCGTGGGGCAGGCCCAGGTCCTCAAACAGGACCTTTCCCAGCTGCTTGGGGGAATTGATGTTGAACTGCTGCCCGGCGGCGGCGTAAATCCGCTGCTCCAGCCGGTCGATGGTGTCGGACAGGTCCGCGCCGAACCGGGCCAGGGCCCCGCCGTCCACCAGAAAGCCGCTGCGCTCCATATCCGCCAGCACCCGGCACAGAGGAAGCTCCACATCGAAGTACAGCTTTTCCATGCCCTGTTCCCGGAGCCGGGGCAGCAGCACACCATGCAGGGCCTCTATCGCCGCGCCATAGCTGTGCAGCGACGCCCAGGCGGCGGACCGGTCCCCCAGATGAGAGAAGGCGTCCGGCTCCAGATGGACGGGCTTTTCCAGCTCCTGGTTGAAATACGACACAAACAGCCGGGGCAGGTCGTATTTCCCGGCGGTGGCGTCCAGCAGATAGGCCGCCAGGGCGGTGTCGAACACGAAGCCCTCCGCCGGAAGGCCCGCGTCCAGCAGGGCGCGCATCAGGTCCTTGACGTTGTGGGACACCTTGGGGATATCGGCGGCAAACAGCGCCGCCAGCAGGGCCTGCCAGTCCCCCTGATAGTCCCCGGTCCACAGCTCCGCCGCCCAGGAGGCATTCTCCCCGGCGTCCCACTGGACGGAAAGGGCGGACAGGTCCGGCATCGCATATACGGTGACAGCCTCCGCCTGCCGCCACTGGGCCAGCAGGTCCCGGGCCTGGTCCTCCGTCCGGACGGGGACCACCGCGGCGGTAACCTCCGGCCTCTCCGCCGTCTCCTGGTGGGGGCGCAGGTGGTATTTGTCGATGAGCTTCTGAAATTCCAGCCGCAGGAACAGGTCGTACAGCTCCGGGCGGAAGGGCCGGCGGAGATTTTCCGCCGGGTCAAAGTCCAGGGGGGCGTCGGTGACGATGGTGGCCAGCCAATAGCTGTGGCGGGCGGACTCCTCCCCCTCCGTCAGCTTGCGGATGGCGGCGGGCTTGGCGTGCAGGTCCGGCAGCAGGCGATAGATCTCGTCAATGGCGCCGTATTCCTGCACCAAGGCCATGGCAGTCTTCTCCCCTACCCCCGGCACGCCGGGAATGTTGTCCGAAGTGTCGCCCATCAGGGCCTTCAGGTCGATCATGTGGATGGGGTCGAAGCCGTACTGCTCCCGGAAGGTCTCCGGGGTCATATCCTTGGTGGTGGTCTGGCCCATACGGGTGGACACCAGCTTCACCTTGGTGCGGTCGGTGATCAGCTGGAGGCTGTCCTTGTCGCCGGTGACGATGACGCAGTCCCACCCCGCCGCCTGGCATTTGCGGCTGATGGTGCCGATGAGGTCGTCGGCCTCGTACCCCGCCAGCTCATAGCAGGGCACGGACATGGCCGAAAGCACCTGCTTCATCACCGGCAGCTGCATGGCCAGCTCCGGGGGCATGGGCTTGCGCTGGGCCTTGTAATCCGCGTCCGCCCGGTGGCGGAAGGTGGGCTCCCGGCGGTCAAAGGTGACGCATAGGGCCTCCGGGTTTTCCTCGTCCAGCAGGCGCTGGAGGGTGGTGATGAAGCCGTATACCGCGTGGGTATACAGCCCCTCCCGGGTGGACAGGGGGCGGATGCCGTAATAGGCGCGGTTCAATATACTGTTGCCGTCCAGGACCATGAGCTTCATGGAAGGGACCTCCTAATTCGTTTGATCCGTTTTATTATACCTCTTTTTATTCTTTTGTACAAGGAGCAGAAAGAGACGCACGCGGCTTGTCAAAAAAGAATTTTTTGACAAGCTGGAAATCCGTGAGGCGGCATGATAAAATAAAAGAAAAATTTTGGGAAAATTTTTTCGGGGGACGCAATAAAACCGCCTTGCCGTGCATTATCCAGATGACAGGAGACAAAAGAGATGCTGCACAGGATTGACAACACAACTTCATCCCTCCCTGCGGAGGAGGTCCAGGAGCTTCGGCGGCTGCTTTCGGGAGTGGCCGCAGGAAGCCAAGACGATCTGGCCGAACTATATCGCCGCACCCGAACGGCGGTGTACGGTCTGGCCCTGTCCTATCTCCGCAATGCCCACGACGCTCAGGACCTGACCCAGGACGTGTTCGTTCACATCTGGGACACGGCGGGACAGTACCGGCCCACAGGCTCGCCTGTTGGGTGGATCCTGGCGGTGTGCCGGAATCTGTGCCTGATGCACCTGCGGCGGGAGAGCCGCCAGGTGACCATGGAGGACCGGGAGTGGCACGCCATCCCCGACAACTGCCCGGGGCTGGACAGCCAGGAGCGGCTGCTTCTGCAGGACGCCCTGGCGGTGCTGGGAGAGGAGGAGCGGCGGATCGTCCTGCTGCACACGGCGGGCCTGAGGCACCGGGAAATCGGTCAGGCGCTGGGCCTGCCCCTGGCAACCGTCCTGTCAAAATATCACAGAGCATTGAAAAAGATGCGAGCTTACATGGAAGGAGATGACGCCCGATGACCAACGATCAGATGGAACGCAGGCTTTCCGCCGCACTGGACAAGACCGCGCCGGACGACGTGGACGGCGTGCTCTCCCGCTGTACAGAGCGGAAAGGAACGGTAGTCCCTATGAAAAAGAAGAATAACCGAATGAAGAAATGGATGCAGACGGTGGCAGCCTGCCTGGCGGTGCTGCTGCTGGGCGGCGGCGGTCTGCTGGTGCAGCAGGCCCACGCCGTGACCTCGGTGGTGTCCCTGGACGTGAATCCCAGCATCGAGCTGCGGGTGAACAGCCGGGAAAAGGTGGTGTCCTGCCAGGCCCTGAACCAGGAGGCCCAGGCCGTGCTGGAGGATATGGACGGAGGCCGGGACCTGAAGGGCGTCAAGGCGGACGTGGCGGTGAACGCCATCGTGGGCAGCCTGGTGCGGTGCGGGTATCTGGACAGTCTGTCCTCCGCCATCCTCATCTCCGTGGAGGATAAGGACCAGGCCCGGGCTCAGCGTCTTCAGCAGGAGCTGACCAGTGTTGCGGGCGGCGCTTTGGGCGACTCCCAGGCCGCTGTCCTGAGCCAGACGGTGCAGCAGGACAAGGAGCTGGAAAAGCAGGCCAAGGCCAACAACATCTCCACCGGCAAGGCGGCCCTGATCCGCCAGGCCATGGCCCTGAACGGCAGCCTGACCTTCGAGGGGCTGGCAAAGCTGTCCGTGGAGGAGCTGCGGGACCTGATCGAGGCCGGGGCCCCGGGGATGCCCATCGGCATGACGGCGGCTCTGGAGGCGGCGGCCCGGTATGCGGGCCTGACCACGGCGGACATCACCGACGCGGACGTGGACCCGGAGCTGGACGAGAATCCCGCCCACTATGAGGTGGAGTTCCAGGTGCCCGGCAAGGGCGAGCTGGAGTATAAGGTGGAGGCGTATACCGGCCAGGTGCTCAGCGGCCCGGCCAATGTGCAGCCCTCCACTCCCGTGAACCCCTCCGGTGACATTGGCATGGAGGCCGCCAAGAGCGCTGCTTTGAAGCACGCGGGTCTGTCCACCGCCGTCTTTACCAAGGCGGAGCGGGACTATGACGACGGGCGACTGGAGTATGAGCTGGAGTTCCACACCGACAGCGCCGCCTATGAGGTCACCGTGGACGCCGCCACCGGCCGCGTGCTGGACTATGAGAAGGAGAACCTTCGCGGCGGCACCGGCAGCACCGATATCGGCGCCCAGGCCGCCAAGGCCGCGACCCTGAAGCACGCGGGCCTGTCCGAGAGCCAGGTCTGGGAGCTGCAGGCGGAATGGGACAACGAAAACGGCCGGGCCGTGTATGAGGTGGAGTTCAAGTCCGGCGGCATGGAATATGAATATGTCATCGACGCCGCCACCGGAGCCGTGCTGGACCACGAGGTGGAGCGGGACGACTGAGCGCAGTAAAAAAAAGGGGGCGGACGAAAGTCCGCTCCCGGTTTTTGCCGTCTGGACAATGCGCCCCGGATGTATAGGGCGGAAGGTTTGACTTTTCATCCAATTTTGGTATAATATGCATACCAAGTTCTATTCAATCGAAAGGGAGAAAGGATATGGAACGGGAATTTGTACTGAGCTGCTGCTCCACGGTAGACCTGCCCTATGCGTACATGGCCCAGCGGGACATCCCGGTGCTGTTTTACCACTATGTGGTGGGTAACCAGGAGTATGTGGACGATATGGGCCGGGATCCGGCGGCTCTGCCCCGGTTTTACGGCTTCCTGAAGGCGGGCCAGCTTCCCCAGACGTCCCAGATCAACGTGGCCGATTATCTGGATTTCTTTGAGGAGCAGTTGCAAAAGGGCGACCTGCTGCACATTGCCTTCACCTCCGGCCAGTCCGGCTCGGTGCACAACGCCCAGGCCGCCGGAAAGCTGCTGCAGGAAAAGTATCCCGACAAGAAAATCGTAGTCATCGACTCCCTGTGCTCCTCCTCCGGCTACGGTCTGCTGGTGGATACGGCGGCGGATATGCGGGACGCCGGAGCCACCCTGGAGGAGACGGCCCAGTGGGTGCTGCGGAACCGCAACAAGGTGCACCACCAGTTCTTCTCCTCCGATATGACCCAGTTCCGGCGCACGGGCCGGGTGTCCGGCGCGGCGGCCATGGTGGCCACCATTATGAACATCTGCCCCATTATGCGGCTGGACGACAAGGGGGCACTCCGGCCTTTTCAGCAGCTCCACCCGGAATCACTTCCGCCACATAAATACCCGATTGCTCTTTCAACTTGTATTCTTTCGCTAAGGCCGGAGTCAATTCCTGCATCTTGATACCGATCATTGCCCGCTGTACCTTACCGTATTCTTTCAGGTCACTGACCACTTTACGTGCTACATTCACCGGCACTGCAAACGAATATCCCGAATAGCTCCCGGTAGGTGACTGAATAGCCGTATTGATACCGATCAACTCTCCTTTCGCATTCACCAAGGCACCACCGCTATTTCCGGGATTCACCGCAGCATCCGTTTGTAAGAAAGATTCCAGGTTCATTTTTCCCCCCAGCTGACGAGCCTTGGCACTGATGATTCCTGCCGTAACCGTAGAAGTCAGATTGTAAGGATTACCGACAGCCAGTACCCATTCTCCTAAAACCACATCATCCGAATTACCGTATTCGATAGGCTGTAAACCGTTCGCATCGATTTTCAACAGGGCTATATCCGTATCGGGATCGGTTCCGATTACCTTTGCTTCGAATTCACGCTTATCGTTCAAAGTAACCATCACCTTATCACTCCGGTCGATCACGTGATTATTGGTAATGATATAACCATCTTCCGTAATGATCACTCCCGATCCGATTCCCATATTCCGGGGCACTTCACGCATCTGGGGTTGTACTCCTCCAAACCAAAATTCCAAAGGATTTCCATAATACTCCTTTCTCATCTGTACGGTCATCACATTGACCACAGCAGGTACTGTCTTTTTGGCAGCCATTCGCAGGTCTACCGGCCCAGCACTGTCATTAAGTACGTCATTTTCAGATTTATGAACGACAGGACGCACAGCGCCCGGACCTACAATTTGGTGTTGCAGGGTAGATTGTATGGTTTTCGAACCGAAATTATCAGCTATAAAATAAGCAATCAGGCCGCCTGCAAGCCCTAACACCAACGGAATAATAAACTTTGTTATTTTCATATTCTCTTCCTGATTAAATTGTTACAATTTCCAATTATCTTTGTCGTTTACAATAGTAACAATATCTTTGCCAAGTGTTTATTAATAATTTCTTAATTAGCAAAGCTTAACATCACAC
>ENA-UPSY01000778-UPSY01000778.1-human-gut-metagenome-genome-assembly--contig:-NODE-778-length-37127-cov-24.412281_pt1 | contig 37127 bp, 27 predicted proteins | sample MGYA00250044_ERZ773365 | MGnify/ENA primary metagenome ERZ773365 (study PRJEB29103, sample SAMN06111932) | human gut metagenome | biome: human gut; feature: ankylosing spondylitis patient; material... | reverse complement strand
ATAATAAGATCAAGGTACTAAAAAGAATCGGATATGGGTACCGAAACATGGATTATTTCTTTACCCTTATCCGATTCCATTCTTTACCTAAAAATTATTCATCCCCCAAATTTCCGTGAAGAGCCCTTTTTTTTCATTCCTCTGCTTTTAATCCCCTTTCTTTCCTCTCATCCATAAATCTAATCCTATAAATGGTGTATAATGAGTAATAGAGACGATTGCCGATGAAGACGTAAGGCTTCCTTTCCTGTGCCGGGAAGTGCGGGAAGGGAACCGGGCTCTGGGGAAGAGGACCTGTCTTTTGACGGCGGTTTATCTGTAGAATATTATTTCCAGTAATTCGAGGGAAGGAGACTTATATGAAAAAGAATTACAAACTTTTGGCGACCCTTGTATTGTCCGGTCTGGCGGGGGCCGCTTTTGGCGTGCTTCCAGCAGAGGCTGCCGTGACGGTCGGACCTGTGGACGGCACAGAGAAGCCTTTGACAAATACGGAGTTTACAAGTCTGTACGGAAATACGTACACGGGTTCTACCAGCGGCAATACCGTTTCCATCAGCGGAGAAGGGACTGTCACCCTTAATACATTAGCCGGCGCTTATACGTTAGAGAGCGGAGATGCATCGAACAACAAGCTTTCCGTAACGGATGGAGCATCTGTCAGCTTTAGCAATGCCACGGACAATTGGATCGCAGGCGGCAGGTCTATGAAGGGCGCTGCCTCGGGCAACCAGGTCACGCTGTCAGGGGTTTCTCTGAATTTGCCTGACGCCACCCCAAGCAGCTTGAAAATTGCAGGCGGGGAAACCGAGTCCGGCAATGCTGATGGCAATACGGTCACACTGGATACGATCACTTCCTCTGGCATCGTCTACGGCGGCCGTGTAGGGAATGGCAATAACGTTGTTGCAACTGTGAATATGAGCGTTCTGCCTGTCTCTGCAGAGGAAAGCACGGAAACGGATACCAGTACAGAAGCAGATCCCATATCCACCAGTGCCAGCAGCAACTCGGTAACGATTACGGGCAGCCAGGTCAAGGGTGTGTACGGCGGCGTGGGCCAGATCGGCTCGGCCAAGGGAAATATCGTCACCATTACGGACAGCAGCGTGGAAATGGAAGCAGTCGGCGGAGAGACGGGTTACATGGTGGGCTGGATTACGCAGCCCGGGCAGCTGAAAGATGCTGAAAACAACCAGGTCATTGTCAATGGATCAAGCACCATCGGCACCGTCGTCGGCGGCGAAGCGGCAGCAGCGAATACTTTTGATGAAAAAAATGGCGAAGTGCAGACAAGCGGCAAATCTTCCGGCAACACCGTCACCATCAATGACGGCACTGTAAAGAACAGCGTCCTTGGCGGCCACTCGGCCATGTCAGATGCCATAGGAAATACCGTCAACATCGCAGGCGGCATTATCGGCACGGAATCATCAGGCACTGGTGAAGCCGATGACAACGCCATCGCCGGCGGTTTTGCCGAAGAAGGACAGGCGAACAATAACACCGTCAACATCACAGGCGGCACCCTGGGCGCCATGATGAGCCTCTACGGCGGTTACAGCGAAAAAGGAAGCAGCGGCAACACGCTGAACCTTCATACGAAAGGAAATACCGTGAAGAATCTCGGCTATTTCCAGAACCTGAACTTCTACGTCCCGGAAGGAACAGCGGCAGGAGAAACGATGGTGACCGTCACAGGAAACGCCGACGTTTCCAAAGCAGTCATCCAGGCGGGAATTGAGAAAACGACGAAACTCGCGCCCGGACAGGCCATCAACCTCATCTATGATGCAGGCGGCATCAAGACAGACGGCACATCATACAGCATGATGAGCGGCAAAGACATCGTCAGCGACGCCGGCTTCGTCGACCGCAAGGCAGCCGTCAAAAAACAGGACGACAACACCATCGTCGTCTATGTCCCGAAAGACGAAAAAGGCACCATCCATCCGGACACCAAGATCATTCCGGAAGACCGTGAGAACGGGATCAATACCATCAAGAACGCAGGCGATCTCGTTTCCAATGCAGCAGAAGGCGCATGGAAAGAAGACCATGACGTCGATGCGAAATTCGTGCCCTATGCCATCGTAGGCGGCTACGACCTCCACTACAACACGGGCTCTTACATCGACAGCAATGGCATGGCCGCCAACGTCGGCCTCATCCGGAGAATCCGCCGCGATGGAGCCATCGACACCGTCATGCCGTTCCTCGAATACGGCAGGAGCAACTACGCCAGCTTCCTTGACGACGGAGCCAGAGGCGACGGCCGCCAGCACTACACCGGCGGAGGCGTCCTCCTGAGACGCGACCTCGATGACGGCAAGTACTACGAAGGCGCTATCAGAGCCGGCCGCCTCAAAGGCGACTTCCACGGTATCATCGACAGCACCGCCCTCCGCTACGACAGCAGCGCGCCGTACGTCGCAGCCCAGGCAGGCGCAGGCAAAATCTACGCCAAAGACAGAGACACCTATGACCTCTACGGCAAATTCTTCTGGACTCACCTCGGAAGCGATACCGCCACCATCAGAAACAGCCGCGGCGAAGCGAAGTACGAATTCGACGACATCAACTCCTACCGGACAAGACTGGGCATGAGATGGACCAGAAACTTCGACCAGCCAGTTGATGGCTTTGCGGCGCCAGCTTTTGTCAATGTTCCATGACTGGGCATGAGATGGACCAGAAACTTCGACAAAGTCCGCTCCCTCTACGCAGGCATCGGCTGGGACTATGAATTTGACAGCAAAGCAAGAGCTTTCTATGATGCCTACAGAACCGACACCCCGACTGTCAAAGGATCCAGCGAATTCCTCGAACTCGGCTGGAAGAGCAAAGTCACCAGCGACCACCCCTGGGGCGTAGACCTCAAAGCCACAGGCTGGACCGGAAAGCAGGAAGGCGGCACACTCTTCGCGACAGTTAGCAGAAGCTTTTAAATGAATTAACGCGTTTTACGAAAAAGGACCCGTTCTATGTGAATGAGTCCTTTTTCCGTGTCTGCTTTCTCGAGCAAAGCGAGGCTTAGCTGTCCCCGTTAGGGGAAAGTGGCGCGCATGCGCTGAAAGGGGTTCATCTCCCCGGACATAGTCCGGTTGTCTGGTTTTATCTTCTTCCGCTCAAATCTATCTTTCCGGAATTTATAACAAAACTATAAATAACTACACAAAAATGTTGTAAAATATAAATAATAACGGAATTATATAATTCCATTCTTTATATAAAAAATAAGAAGAAGTATCCGGCGTATGAGAGGGATGCTTTAAGGAAAGGAGGCGCGGTTCCGCAAGGGTGCTGCTGCGGCAGGATCCACTCAGAAGATTCTGGGAGAGCGAGTTTGCGGATGGTGGTGGAAGGCCATCCCCGCTTGCGGTTTATAAAAGGGGAGGAATATTAATGAAACAAGAACGCCGTAAAATTATGACGGCATTGATCATGTCCAGTCTCCTGAGTCTGGGCTTTTGTGGTGCGCCGGCTTATGCCGCGGTCACTGCAGAATCCAGCTCCGGGACGGTGACCGGGAATGAAGATACCGGGACGGTCAATGGAAACACATTAAACATCGTATCAGGAACCACTGTGGGAAGCGCGGTGGCTGGAAGTACGATAACAACAGTAGAATCAGGTATGACAGACAGCATTTCCACAGACAGCGTATCAGGGAATACGATTGCCGTTACAGGCGGAACAGTCAATTCTCTGGCTGCGGGCGGACTGTCGCTTAATGGGTCAGTAACCGGGAACAGCGCATCCATGGGAAATTCGGATACAGTGCAGTCCTCTGCCGCTGTCATTGCTGGCGGTATTTCCGGCGCCGGTGATGCCAATAGGAATACGCTTTCATTCAGTGGTGGCAGCGTATCAGAATTAGCCGTCGGCGGCTTTTCTGACTATGGCGGGGCCTCGGACAACAGTGTCACGATGAGTGGAGGTTCCGTCTACAAACTGGCAGGCGGCGCTTCTGTGGGAGGTGTTGCTTCCCTTGGTCAAACCTTGATTAATGATTTTAGCTCCTTAGGTTCCGGATTGAGTTACAAAGGAACCACCGGCGGATCTACAGAAAATAATAGGGTAACCATGAGCGGCGGATCGGCGACGTACGTCTGGGGTGCCTATAACTGGAATCTCACAGAAACAGAAGGAAATGTAGACGTCATCGGCAACCAGGTGACAATCAGCGATACAGCCGTGGTCAATGGGACAGGTTGTTGGAGGTGAAGCAGATGCAGGCAGTGCGGACAACAATGCGGTCATTATTAAAGGAGGCATCATTAATGGTGCTGCCTCTGGCAGTGGACCCAAAGGTATGTCTGTCATTGGTGCCAACACGAACGTGTCCGGCAGCGGTGGCGCGAATACAAATAACAGTGTAACGATTTCCGGCGGCACGTTCGGGGAAACCGCGGTAGCAGCTGGCAACCGTATTATCGGGGCGTATTCCCAGAGCAGCGATGAAAATATTTCCGGTAACAGAGTGAAGATTTCCGGCGGTACTTTCGGCCAGGAGCAAGGCAGCGCTAACTTCGTCTATGGCGCTTACGATCTGGGGCATGGCAGTACGATTTCGAAGAACTCCGTTGCTATTTCCGGCGGCACGTTGGATGCGCAGGGAGGCTATGACATTCTGATCGGCGCTTATATAGATGTAGATGGTACGAGTGATACGGCTTCAGAAAACAGTGTCAGCCTGACAGGCGGTTCTATCGGTGCTTCCGGCAGTGCTGATACTTTGCAGATCAAAGGCGCACAAATCAATGAAAACGGCACTGCCAGCGGCAACAGCGTAGAAATTAATGGAGCTGACATTGGTTCAACATCGGCCCAAGGCATCGAAGTGGAGGGCGGTATCGTAAAGACCGGTGCAGCTTCGGAGAATAAAGTGACGATTTCGTCGGGAACGTTGAATACATCATCGGCAGCAGCGTTGCAGCTCTTTGGTGGTTTTGTGCAAAGTTCCGGCGACGTGACAGGCAATGATATCAACGTTACCGGCGGCACCATCGGCAAAGACAGCGGTGCACCCTATCTGTATGGTGGTTATACCGCTTCAGGTAATGCTGCAGAAAATAAGGTCGAAGTATCAGGAGCCGCCCTGAATCCTAATGCAGTCTTTGTCGGCGCCTTTACCGGATCTGGCGATGCGTCCGGCAATACAGTATCCCTTACTGGGCAGACGGGCGGCTATACCGGAAGTGGCAGCGCCAGCAAAAATACACTCGGTGTCCAGGACAGCACAGTAAATGGAAGTATCACTGGCGGACAGACTGGTACAGGCGATGCTGCAAGTAATACAGTGAACATGAGCGGTACAAATACAACGGGAAGTGTTTACGGCGGTCATGTAACGACATCTGGTAATGCCACGGGAAATACAGTCAATTTTACAGAAGGAAGCAGTAATACATCCTTGATTTATGGCGGTTATACCTCCAAAGGCATGGCCAAAGATAATCACGTCAATATTTCCGGAACGTCGCTGAATAAACTCAAGCTTATTTACGGTGGCTATTCCAATGCGGCCGGAACTGGGGAAGATGCCGGAGCAGCCTTGAACAATACAGTATCAATTACAGACAGTGAAGAGGCAGACGGCTCTATCGCCTTGGTAAATTATACTTATCCACGCATATATGGCGGTTTCTCGAAGGCTGGCGACGCATCGGGAAATGAAGTGCTGTTCGACATGGAAGATGGGAATGTTTACCAAATATTCGGGGGCAGTACACAGTCAGCGTCAGCCAGTGCCAACAGCAATACTGTTACCATCAAATCTGGTACGATAACGGGTTTAGTGTTTGCTGGCCGTAATACAGCTGGCGGGCAGGCCAATGATAATCACCTGTATGTTCAGGGCGGTAGTCTGGAAGTCAATTTCCATATTGTGAGCGGCTATGGGACAACGGCAGGTAATAACACGTTAGAAATTTCCGGCGGCAGCTTGGGCTCTACGAAGGCTAACTATGCCCTGAATATTGCTGCCGGTGAAAGTTATAAGCCCGGCGGTGTAACGGAAGGCAACCAGTTATCCATTACCGGCGGCAAGATCGGAATGGGCGAAAACGCAAAAATACATATTTTTGGTGGATATAATCATAGGGATTATGCCAACAAGCTTGCAGCCTCGGCATCGGATAATCATATCAGCATGGAAAATGGTACAATCGATTCCCACGGTGGCTCCGTATCTATGATTGCCGGCGATATGGAAAATGCAGAATCCGGCAGCAGTACTATGACAAACAATACCATCACCATTTCCGGAGGTTCCATCAATGCTGCAGAGGATGGCAGTACCGGAGGAGATATCAATATAGCAGGTGCTTATTCAGATAGTTCCGGGGCGTCCTCAAATGAAGTCAATATTTCCCGCGGCACAATCGGTACAGCCAGCGGCGTGATCTCCATTTCCGGGGCCGCTGCCTACTCGGGAGATGCATCTGGAAACAGTGTCACCATCACGGGCGGCACCATTGGCAGCACGGATGGCGTCGATCCTGAGAACCCTTCCAGTATCGTGGGCGCTTTATCCGTACTTGGCAAAGTAACGGATAATCATGTGTCCATTTCGGGCGCAAACCTGATAGGAGCTATAGAGATCTATGGCGGAGAGAGCGGCGCAGGCAGTACGGGCAACAGCGTCACCCTCGCAGGCGATGCATCAGGAAACATTTATGGCGGCCTCACAATGGGAAGCGGTGCAGCTTCAGGAAATACCATCAATCTGGAGAGCGGCCATATCAGCAGTTCACAAATTATTGCCGGTTATACGGTTAGCGGCGAAGCATCGGACAATACAGTCAATATTACCGGCGGCGTGCTGAATGGCACCGCGGCTCTCTATGGCGGCTATGGCACGTCAAGTACAGGAAATACGCTCAATGTCTATTCGAAAGGAAATACCGTCGGCGAACTGGGATATTTCCAGAAGATTTATATCGCACCTGAGGCAGAACTCACCATCGGTTCAGCAGACGCAGAGGGAGCAGAAAACACAGGCAGTTTTGCTGTCGAAAATGGCACGACTGTTGATGCAGAAGGCGCTCTGACGATTGCCGGAGATCTCTCTTCCGATGCATCGACTGTCACGGCAGGAAATGCTGCTATCGGCGGCACGGTTTCCTCCACGAATGGATCGACCGTTTCCTTAGGCGGCAATGATCTCGCTCTGACGACGGCCAATGTGGACAACACCAGTACTCTGACTCTGACGAGCGGCAAGCTGACGGCAGAAAAACTCTCCGACTCTATCACGGGCGGCGGCAAGCTTACTCTGGATGGTACGGCTACACTTGCTACGACAGCAGGCCAGGTATTTACCGATGGGGATACCACAGAAACGACAGCCGGGGACAACGGTCTGACCGAGACCGCGGCGGATTCCGTCAATTTCAAGGCAGGCACGCTCTCCCTCTCGGATGATTACAGCTATACATACCTTACAAATATCCAGAAGACCATGAATGCGCTGGAAGATTCCACGACCAGTATCGTCATGACGGGCAACCTCGTGGATACCACGGGCATCAGCAACACGCTCACGACAGATCAGATCAGCAGTATCGGAGATACCGCTGCCCTCGATACGGTGACCGTGACGACGGAAGGCAGCAACATTTCCATTGGTGCTCCTTCCTCGGAAGACAACACGACATCGCTGGACCGCGGATTCAATGTCGCCGCCTTTGATATGGGCGGTGCGGATACGGTATCCGTAGCCGGCGGTCAGAATCTGACACTGGGCGACAGTGAAACGACGGATGTCATTACAACCGACAGCGGCACGGCTTCAGTTAATCTGGCGGAAGGGTCTACCTTTACGATTGGCAACAGCGCTGTTGCAGAAAATCAGACACTGAACGTCGCTGCTGATGTGACTGCGGAAAACAGTACTATCGCAGCGAATGGACAGACGACTGTCACGGGTGATGTCGCTTTGACCGACTCTGCCCTCACATCCCAGACCGGTACGCTGACTCTGGAGCAGAACCTGACGACAAGCGGAACATCCGTCGTCACTGGTGATGTTACTGTCGCCAAAGCCATCACCGGTGATTCCAGCATCATACTGAAACTGGGAAATGAAGAGGAATCTGTTAATCTCAGCGCAAGAAGCATCAACCTGAATGGCGGTACGCTCTACCTCGATCCGGTCTGGATAGGCGGGACGCAAGAGGACGGCGCAGAAGCCGCTGCAGGTTCTATTTCCGGATCCAAAGTCGTCATAGGAAACAACTCTACGCTGACGGTTGGCTCCACCGACAAGACCCTTGCTGAAAAGGCATTTACGGACAGCGGACTTACCTGGAGTGACACGGATATCCTCTCTGCCCTTTATGTTGCAACGAACGCCAGCCTCTCCGATGGCAGCGTTGTCATCGACAGTTCGGCCAATGCGGACAGTGCGGCAGCGATTGGCACATTCAAGATGGGAAAGAATTCCCTCCTGATGATTGACGGAAATAAAGTATCCGGAAGCCAGGCGGCAGCCATTACGGATGTAAGCACTACCGATATTTCCCCTTCCGCAAAGATTTACATTTCAAATGCCAAGGGCAATACCACATACAACATCCTCTCCGGCACGAACGACAAAGATGGAAACGGCCTCTTTGCAGAAGCCAGGGCAGCCGTAAACAGCAATGTCTTCTCGTACGGACATCTGCTTGAATTCGTTGGCGCTGAAGGAAATGGGGAAACACAGTTCTCCGTCACCGCTGAATCCCAGGACGCGCATGATGTATACGGCGATAAAGTCATTGCACCCAATACCATCAATGCTGCTATGGATAGCGGCGGTGCTGCATCTGCCTTTGCTCTCGCGGCTTCTGACGACAATTTGACCGAAGAAGCACAGGAAAGCGCATTTAACAGCGCATCAGCCCTGACTGAACTTGCCGGCGTACAGCATGGACTCTATGCGGCAAACAACCTCTTCGACAGCTCTCTCACATCCCACCTGACCGGCCTTTACACAGAAGATCAGGATAAGGATCTCTGGGCTCATTTCATCCACTCCAAGGAAAATGTCCGCGGTCTCGGCCTGGCCAATATGGGCGCTTCCTATGATGCACAGTTCAATGGCGTTGTCGTCGGCAGTGACTTCTACAAGAAGGGAAATGCGACAGTCGGCGCAGCCCTGACGTACATGGATGGAAGCTTCTCTGGAAATACCGAAGCAGCGCACACCAAGAACGACGTCGACTACTACGGCCTTGCTCTCTATGGCAGAGTCGAACAGGGACCGATGACATACCTCGGCGACATCTCCTACCTCCATGGAAGCAACGACCTCAAGCAGCATAACAGCGGCAGCACCATCACCGGTTCCACTGACAGTGATGCATACAGCATCGGCGTCAGAGCCGAAAGAGGCATCGGCCTTGGCATGGGCACTCTGACCCCGTTCGCAGGCCTCCGCTACGCACACCTTGGCACGGATGCCTACACCGACAGTATCGGCGTCCGTCATGACAGCGATGATGCTAACGTCTGGATGTTCCCGCTCGGTCTCCGCTACAGCGCAGACATCAAGAACGGCACCTGGACCATCCGCCCGATGGCAGAAGCAGGCTACGTATGGACATTCGGCGACCGCGACGGCACTGACAAAGTAAGCTTGGGCGGTGCAAGCGACGCCTTCGGCTTCGACATCGCCGACGCAGGCAGCTGGTATGGCAGACTTGGCGTACAGGCAGCCAAAGGAAACTTCACCTACGGAGTCGCCTACCAGTACCAGCACGGCGCCAGCGTACAGAGCAACACCTGGACCGCAGCCGTCAGATACCACTTCTGATAGGGAAATTATGTAGGAAATAGGGAAAACTCCACTCACCATTTTCTGATGAGTGGAGTTTTTGCGTGGGATAGGAGAGGAGGGCCGTAGGCCGGTCTTGACCTTGCTCCGGGAGGAGAAGGTGGAAAATTTTTGCTTTTTAAAATTTCTCGGATGAGTTGAATTTCCCAGCCTGCAAGGCGGCTGTATGGTTTTAAAACCACAAAACCAGCCTTCGGCTGAAGGAGATGAACCCCTTTCGTCGCCTGACGGCGCCACTTTCCCCTGACGGGGACAGCTAACCACACTTCTTTCCTGATATCCCTCAGCTCCCCTCCTATAGAAATCCGTCCATATTTATTACGAGAAAAATCATACTTAGTTTATTTTTGAATTTTTATTGTTGCAGGCGTTATCATAAGATTTTATTATAAAAGTTTCGCATATCAATTATTTTTATACCGGTCAATTTCGACGCGGTCTGGTTCGGCCAAATTTCTTCGCCCGGGACGCATTTATTTTTTAAAATGTGAAATTTTCCGATATATCGCTGAATAGCTTCCCTTTTGGGCCTTTGGCGATTTCCATCCTAACAAAATGAGTTTATAAACTCACCAAAAGATAGATATGAGGCATGCCTGTGTTTATAGTTTCGTGTGATTTGATTTTTAGAAAAACGTTTTCCATGGTACAATCAAGAAAAATCCGCTTTCTGGCGGGGAAGGATGTGGAGCATGGAAGGAATGAATGAGCGTTTGAAGGCTGCGGCAGCAAAGCTTCTCTTGACGGAGGATTGTTTTTACTTGTATGACGAAGCAGGGATCCGGTCCCGCGCTAGGGCTCTTACGAGGTCTTTTCCTTCGGCGAAAATCCTGTATTCTCTAAAGGCGAATCCTTTCCTTCCTGTGGCACGTGTGATGAAAGAAGAAGGTTTCGGCGCGGATGCGGCAAGCGCAGCCGAGGTGCGCCTGGCAGTTTCTCTTGGGATGATGAAAGAGGAGATCCAGTACTCGGCGCCGGGAAAGCGTGCAAAGGACATCCGGGAGACGCTGGAGCTCGCGACGCTTGTCGCTGACAGCGCGGGCGAGATTGCGCGGATCGAAGAAGCGGCTAAGGAAAAGGGGATCCATGTTTCGATCGGCCTCCGCATTCATCCTTCCTTCGGTTTTGCAGGAGGCAGGGGCGAGCCGTCGAAGTTCGGAATCGATGAGGAAGAGGCGATTACCCTCTTGAATGACTGGCATTTTCCCCATTTGTCCCCGGCGGGCATCCACGTCCATCTGAAGAGCCAGGAGCTCTCCGAAGAAGCACTGGCGCTCTATTATGAGAACGTCCTTCTCATGGCGGAACGTCTTGGACGGACGGAGGCGATGGAGCTTTCGTTCGTGAACCTGGGCTCGGGGATCGGGATTCCGATGGATCCGGAGGACGAGGAAATGGACCTGGCGCTTCTTGAGAAAGCCTTCGCTGCGCTTGCCGGGCCCTTCCATGACCGTTTCCCGAAGGCGCGCCTGTTCTTTGAGAGCGGGCGGTATGCGCCCGGGCCTTCGGGTTTCTATGTGACGAAGGCGCTCGACAGGAAGGTGTCGGAGGGGAAAGTCTTCCTCATCACGGCGGGTACGATGCATGGTTTCCTTCGCCCGGCACTGGCGCGTCTTGTCGAAAAGTACGATGAGACCGGCCATCCGGCACTCTGCGAGCCGCTTTTCTCGGGCGCGCGGGCATTTCCCATTTCCACTTTGAGGGAAGGAAATCCGGAGACGGTCACGATCACGGGCAACCTCTGCACGGCGGCGGACATCATCGCAGAAGACATCACGCTCCCGCGCCTTGCCGAAGGGGACGGCATCGTCATCGGCAATGCGGGCGCGTATGCGGCGACGCTTTCGCCCTTTGCCTTCTCCTCACTGGAGCGGCCGAAGGAATTTCTTCTGAAGGAAACGGGAGACCTAGAGGGAGTATAAATTTCTTGAATGGAAGGGCGGAGAAATCCGCTCTTTTTCAATGGCCAGACAGGCCTTTTCGTGCCAAATCTTCTTTTATGGCGGACTTTTTACGGTATATAATAAAGAAAAAATTTCCCATGGTAAACGTCCCCGATGGAGACCGGCAGGCTTTTCGCCGGGAGGGGAGCGGGAGGGATGAAAATGAGCGAAGATGAACAGATAGAAATCAAGGTGAGAGACCCGGATTTCCGGGAAATGATTTATCGTACTTGTTTCATGACGATCAATGGCGCTGTCTTCTCTGCGCTGATGGAAGCGGGCCTGCGGGGGCTCTTTCCGGGCGAAGATGAGAATGGCGTCATCGTTTACGGCTACATCGACCCGGTGAAGGGCATCTGTTTTGAAATTCTGGGCGGAGGGCGCGAGCAGAACGGCATGGTCTCCGTCCTTTCCGCGCTGCAGGAAACGTCGGCTTCCGTGACGAAGGAAAGCGTCAATGACTGCCGGATCATCCCCTTTGCCGGAGAGAAGATTCCTGCCTTCCAGAAGAAAATGGAAACGATCCGCGCCATGTACGCCTGCCCGCGGGACCTCGCGAAGGTCCGTGAAATGGACATCATCGACGAATGGCGCCATGCGGACATTCCCGACCGCGTCCTCGTCTACCTCATGAGAGACGGCGAGCTGCCCGAACCCTGCTGGGTTCTGACGACAGGCCTGAACGGCCGCAAGATCAAAGGCCGCCTTCTTCGCGACCCCAGAGGCGACTTCGGCGTCCGCGGCGGCGATGATATTGAATTTTCCATCCATAGGGAGGACGGAGACGTCATCTGTGTGGCACAGTTTTAGGAGGAAACATGAAGAAAAGAAAAATCGGAAATCTGACCGTCTCGGAAATAGGGATGGGGTGCATGGGATTCTCCCACGGCTATGGGAAAGTGCCGGAAACATCGTACAGCATCGCTGCCATCCGCGCAGCACATGACTACGGCTGTACCTTCTTCGATACCGCTGAAACGTACGGCAGGGAACAGTTCTACCGGGGCCACAACGAAGAAATCGTCGGCCGCGCTGTCGAAGGATTCAGGAAGGACATCGTCCTTGCGACGAAGCTCCATATTTCCACAGAGGAATACGATCCAGAAGGGGACATCTACAACGTCCTTCTCCGCCACCTGACCGCATCCATGAGACGCCTCCGCACCGATTACGTCGACCTCTACTATCTACATCGCTTCAACGAAGCCATTCCGATCGAGAAAATCGCAGAAAGCATGGGCCGTCTGATCAGGGAAGGAAAAATCCGCGGCTGGGGCCTCTCCCAGGTCGATGTTTCCATCCTTTCCAAAGCCCATGAAATCACGCCCGTCACCGCCGTGCAGAACCTGTACTCCATGGTCGAAAGAGACTGCGAAAAGGAAATCTTCCCGTATTGCATCGAGCATCACATCGGCGTCGTGCCCTTCTCGCCCCTCGCCAGCGGCCTCCTCTCCGGCAAAGTCACCGCCGAAACCAAATTCGGCACTGACGACGTCAGAAAATTCGTCCCGCAGCTCTCCAAAGAAAACCTCGAAGGCAACCGCCCGATCGTAGAACTCCTCGAAGAATTCGCCAAAGTGAAAAAAGCCACGCCCGCGCAGATTTCCCTCGCATGGATGCTCTATAAATACCCCAACGTCGTCCCGATCCCGGGATCCAGGAACAAAGAAAGAATCCTCGAAAACCTCAAAGCCTCCGAAGTCACCCTCACCAAGACCGAATTCGCCCGCCTTGAAGAAGCCCTTGGCACCATGGAAATCCACGGCCACAGAGGCATCAACGAATCCCAGCAGCACTCCTTCTCCAGCCACTGGATGAAGAAATAGGGGCTTGATCTCGCTGCGTTCGAGGAACCTTTTATAAAAACCAATGAATACTGCACCCCTTTCTCCGGCAACTTTAGAAAATGCATTTTATAAAAAACCATAAAACCAGCCTAGAGGCTGAAGAAATGCAACTCATCCGCCCGACATCAGAATTTAAGGTCGGGCACCTTCCCTTCCAGGGCAAGGTCAAAGGCATTCTTCCCCGCTGGGGCAGGTCAAAACCTTCCGTATCGTCGCGAACGGCTATGTAACTGCGATGTACTGAGTCTTGATTTTTCCGAGTATTTCGCCCTCGCTAGAGAGAAATCAGCAAATTTCTCTCCATCCAACACAAAAACGCCTTGAAAATGACTGATCATTTTCAAGGCGTTTCTTTATTCGCTTAATTATAAATCCTTATGGATGAAGTGTTTCTTTCCGCTGGCGTAGTCGCCTACGATGTCTCCGTGGCCGAAGAGTTTGTACTTGTAGGAGAGGAGGCCTTCGAGGCCTACGGGGCCTCTGGCGTGGATTTTGGAGGTGGAGATGCCTACTTCGGCGCCGAAGCCGTAGCGGAAGCCGTCGGCGAAGCGGGTGCTTGCGTTCTGGTAGACGTTGGCGCTGTCGACCAGGGTCATGAATTTCTCGGCTGTTTCTGCGTTCTGGGTGAGGATGCAGTCGGTGTGGTGGGAGCCGTAGGTATTGATGTGATTGATGGCTTCATCGACACCGCCTACGATCTTCAGGGCGATGATGAGGTCGACGTATTCATGATGGAAGGATTCGCTTTCCGGGATGATCTCCACGGGAGTGATTTCGTTGACTTCTTCTGTGCCCCTCAGTTTCACGCCGGCGTCCCTCAGCGCTTTGGCAAGGCCCGGAAGGAAATCTTTGGCGACGTCCCTGTGGATCAGGACGGTCTCGACGGCGTTGCAGGCTGCCGGGTACTGTGTCTTGGCATCGACGATGAGGGGAATCGCAGTTTCCTTGTCATATTCCTTATCGACGTAGATGTGGCAGACGCCGTCGGCATGGCCGAGGACGGGGATGTTCGTATGGTTCATGATGTACTGGACGAATGCGTTCGAGCCTCTTGGAATCAGGAGGTCGACGGTGTCGTGGCATTCGAGGAGTTCGTCGATTTCATTGTGCTGCTCTGCCTGGAGGAGGCAGTTTTCCGGAAGGCCTGCGTCGATGGCTGCCTGATGGATGAGGGAGAAAAGGACGCGGTTCGTCCACGTCGTTTCCTTGCCGCCTTTCAGGATGGCGCAGTTGCCGCTCTTCAGGCACAGGGAGGAAATCTGGACGAGGGCATCGGGGCGTGCTTCGAAGATGACGCCGATGACGCCGATCGGGCAGGTGACGCGGTAGAGCGTGAGGCCCTGGTCGAGTTCGCGGGCAAGGGTGATATTGCGGAGCGGATCCGGAAGCGCCATGAGGCCTGTGAGTTCTTCGGTGACGTCAGAAAGCTTCGCTTCGTCGAATTTGAGGCGTTTCTTGACCGGAGCCGGGACGCCTGTTTCCTCGGCAAGGGCCAGGTCTTTTCTATTGGCTTCGAAGATTTCTTCTTTATGCGCATTCAAAGATTCGCGGATGAGGGCGAGCGCCTTGTTTCTCGTTTCAAGAGATGAAGCGGAGAGAAGGGGCGATGCGAGTTTCATTTTCAGTGTTTCGTCATGGATATTCATAGCGGGCCTCCTTTGGCAGGAATGTACCCTCATTGTAGTCGGACAGGGCGGGGCGCGTCAAGGCAATCCTTATCGGGCGGGGCGGATTGTGCTATGATGAAGCAAAGGAGGGGAGCCTATGTTCAGGAAATTGAAGCAGTACCGAAAAGAACGGAAATGGGCGATGTACGCCGCCGTTCTTTTCAGTGTGCTCGTTTCACTCTTCCTCGTCGTGCTGCTCCTCTTCAAAATGGCGAGCCTCGGCGCGGCCGGAATCTTCAATTATGCCGTATCGAAGCAGAAAATGCTGCGCGGGACGATCACGGTCGAGGAAATCACAGCGAATATCCATGGCGGCGTGACGTTCACGAACCTTGCCTGGGATGATCCGCAGGGAAATCCGATCCTCCGTGTGCCGACAGGGACGCTGAAGGTCAATCCATGGGACATCGTGACCCGGAGAATGAAATCGACCACGCTGGAAGGCATCACGCTGAACGATCCGGTCTTCGCCGTCCGCTACGATGAGAATATGCAGGGCGACTTCGTCAATCCAAAGGAAATCGAAGATAATTCCGAAGACGGCAAGGCGAACTTCAACAGGAACGGCAAGCGCCTCAAAATGAATTTCGTCCTGAACAATGCAAAGATTCAGACCTTCTACCTGGAACGCCATCATATTTTCAATCACGTGAATATGGAAATGGACCTCGACACGAAGGGCATGACATACATTTCCCTGACAACCGGACCCTTCGGAGGCACGGCTGTCGGCGACGGCGTAAAACTCTACGGCACCGTGGACTTTTCGAAACCCGATCAGGAATGCCACTTCGATGCAGAATTCGACGGCATCGATCCTTCCTCCCTGGGCCTTGGGACAAGCATCCGCGACCGCCTGACTCTGAAAGCCCATGCCGACGGACCCTTTGCAGGGCCAATAGCAGACGGGACACTGGAAATGAAACGCCTCCGCATCCCTGCGCTGCGCTTCCATGACGTGCACGGCGACATCCACTACGAAGGCGGACTCCTGACCTTCTCCAATGTCAAAGCAGGCGTCTACGGAGGAAGACTCCTCGCCCGCGGCGACTACGACATCGATTCCCGTGCCTACAATATCTACATCAATGCCTGGGACATGGACACCAGGTACCCGCTGAAGAGTGATAAATTCTACTGCCTCGTCGACCTCGTCGGTGAAATGCACTGCGACGGCAACCCGGCAGACCTCGACTCCTTCGGCACCTTCCAGTCCGGAAGCGGCTTCTACATGCTCGCTCCCTTCGAAAAGATCACAGGCCGCTTCGATAACAAGGGCCACACCCTTGCCTTCTATGACGTCAAACTGTACACGAAACTGGGCATCGCAGAAACCGACGCCTTCAGCATCGTCAAAGGCCGCCTCCATCTGGGCGAAATCCGCCTCGTCGACCCCGACACCGGAGAAGCCATGCGCATCACCGACGCCGTAGGAGAGCAGGAAGCCGTCAAAACCTTCAGGGGCATCCAGCAAAACATAAAAGAAATCAAAGAACAAGTCGACGACTTCAAAGATGCGCTGAAGAAATAGGGGGCCGGTTTTGACCTTGCCCTGGAAGGGAAGGTGGCAGCGGAGCTGACGGATGAGTTGCATTTCCTAGCCTGTAAGGCGGCTGTATGGTTTTAAAACCATACGACCTCGCTATGCTAGAGAAAATAAGCAGTGAACCCCTTTCGACCATTATGAAAATTCTACAATCATTTCTGTGATTTCACGTGCAATCATTTGTATAATGGCCACTTCCCCCCGAAGGAGACAGCTTCCTGAGGAATAAAAGAAAGAGCGCAACTCTTATTTGTTTGAAACCTTATGTAACCCCATCCCTGCCATACTCCTTCCCCTAACGGGGACAGCTAAGCCACGCCCCGCCCCAACTCCCCACGCAAAAAAGGACATCCCATTTCCGGAGATGTCCTTTTTCTTATTCTTTTCCTTATTAAAATCCTTTGGAGCGGAGTCTCTTTTCCCACCAGTTGAAGAAGAGGGTGAGGAGGATGGCTACGGACCAGTAGGCTATGGCGTCGGCGATGTAGGGTTCGGTTCTTCTGTTGTAGAGAGCAGAGAAGATGTCGGCTTTGGCGAACATGTCGACGACTTTGACGGTGAATACCAGGGCGAGGAGTTTGATGGTCTTCAGGTAGTAGGTGAAGAAGGCCGGCATGGCTACGACGAAGGCCTGGGGGAGGACGATGCGGGTGAAGGCGCAAAATGGGGTCATGCCCATGGCGACGGCTGCTTCGTACTGCCCGTGGTCGACGGAGCGGAGCGCTCCTCTGAGGTTTTCAGACTGGTAGACGGTGTTGTAAAGGATGAATGTGGTGTAAACGGTCCAGTAGGGGCTGACGTCGAAGGGTTTCACGGTGTGGCCCAGGATAGACGTGAAGAGGGGCGCGAGGAGGTAGGGCAGCGAGTAGTAGACGATGAAAAGCTGCACGATGCTCGGTACGCCTCTGAAGAAGGAAATGAAAACGGTGAGGAAACCGTTCACGATGACGTTCTTGCTGCGGATGCGGATGAGTGCAATCACGGAGCCCAGAAGGATGCCGAAGAAAAGGCTGACGAATGCCATGAAGAGGGTATTCGGGATGGCTTCGGCGATGAAGAGGAGGGCGGTCGGTATGACAGCAAAGTCTATCATTATGTGGTCCTCCTTCCTTTATCGGTCATGCGCTGTGTCGCATGGAATGCCATTTCCACGAAGATGACGAGCACCCAGTAGATGAGGGCGACGGCGCAGTAGGTTTCAAGTTTTCCCTGGCCATAGTTGGCGTTGATGATGTTGCCGGCGCGGCCCATGAGGTCGATGACGCCGATGAAGTACATGACGGAGGTATCCTTCATGATGTTGATGGCTTCGCTGACGAGGTTCGGAAGGGCTACAGGAAATGCCTGCGGCGCTACGATGCGGAAGACTCTGTGGAAGGGCGAAAGGCCGAATACGACGGCGGCTTCGCTCTGCCCCTTGTCTACGGAAAGGTAGGCAGGACGGATGATTTCCGAAATAACCGGTGAATAGTGGAATGTCAGCGCGATGAGGACGTACGCTGTCAGAGGCCAGCCGTCAGGGCTGATGCCAAGTCCGCGGACGATGACCGGCAGGACGAAGTAGACGAGGTAGAGGTCCAGGATGAATGGCATGCTTCTGTTGTAGGAGAGCCAGATTTCGCAGAACTGATGAAGGACGGGAATCCTTGCGATGCGGATGACGGCGATGATCATCCCTACGATAAGGCAGAGGAGGATCGAGCCGACGATGACTTCCGCCGTGTAGGGGATGGCCGTCGCGAGCCTCGGGAAAAGTCCGAGGAAGTAATCAAAATTAAAAGTTAACATAGAGAAGACCTCTTTCTAACGAATGAGCGGGAAACGAAAATCAGTGTTCGTCTCTCTTGAGCATTCGCTGGAGGAACTGCTGGGTCTTTTCTTCCTTCGGGTGGGTGAAGAGGTCTTCCGGAGTGCCTTCTTCGACGACGAGGCCGTCGGACATGAAGACGACTTTGGAGGAGACTTCGCGCGCGAAGTGCATTTCGTGGGTGACGATGATCATCGTGATGCCAAGGGTAGCAACTTCAGCGATGGTGTCGAGGACTTCGCCGACGAGTTCCGGATCGAGGGCTGATGTCGGTTCGTCGAAGAGGATGACGTCAGGACGCGGAGCGAGGGCGCGAGCGATGCCGACGCGCTGCTGCATGCCGCCGGAGAGTTCAGACGGATACATCTTGGCGTAGTCTTCCATGTGGACGCGCTTCAGTTCTTCCATGGCGATGTCCTTCGCTTCGGAAGCGGACTTGCCGTAGCCGTAGATGAGGCCTTCGGTGATATTTTCCAGGACGTTCTTATTTCTGAAAAGGTTGAACTGCTGGAAGACCATCGTGGATTTCCTTCTGAGGCGTTTGACTTCATCTTTGGAAATTTTGGAGAAATCGACAGATACATCGTCAATCGTGAGTTTGCCGGAGTCTGGCTGTTCGAGATAGTTCAGGCAGCGGAGGAAGGTAGTTTTCCCCGTGCCGGACGGGCCGAGGATCGATACTACATCACCTTTTTCAACGTTCAGGTTGATGTCTTTCAGGACTGTATGATTGCCGAAAGATTTGCGAATATGTTCTGCAGTCAATATGCGGGACATGATGAGGACCTTCTTTCCTAGAATGTGTTAGTTTTTAGTTTTTTGGTTGTATGGTTTGCGATGCAATAAAAAAAGCCCCGCCGCAAAGGGACGGGATTTTCCGTGTTCCACCCAATTTCGCCGCTGCGTTGCCGCAAAAGCCTTGGTAAGTCAAAAAGACTCAGCCACTGTAACGGGTGATCCCGGGCCGCTTACTTGGGTTCAGCTGGCCGGCTCGAAGAGGCACTTCCATGGAATTCCCACGCCCGTTTCCACCATCGGGGCTCTCTTTGGAGGTTCCATCCATGTACTTTCTCTTGTCATCGCTCATATAAAAGATTAATTATCATCAATATAACATAGAACGGAAGGGAAAATCAAGGGTTTACAAATCTTTTACCACGGGGTTCCTGCACTTTCCGTTTTCCTGTTGCCTTGCGCGGCTTGCCAAATATATAATAAGGAGACAGGCGCGCTGTAAGAGGCGCGTATCCAGGGAGGTAAAATGAGAGTTTCAATCATCGGAGCCGGCGCGATGGCGCTTGCGGCGGCTTCTTATTTAAAATTAAAGGACGTTTCGTCTCTTGTCTACGTCAGAAGCGAGAAGAAACTTGCTGCATGGTCGACGAAACCAGTCCGCGTGACGGGCGTGATGGAGAGCTCCTTCTACGTGCCGATGGCCAAGACGATGAAGGAAGCGGTGAACTATTCCGATATCGTCATCATCTGCACCCGCGCAGGCGACTATGAAGACGTCATCAATGAGCTTCTGCCCTGTCTTCGTAAGGGGCAGTGCATCCTTTTCCTGAACGGCTGCTGGGGCGCTGTGAAGACGTACCGCCTGCTGAAAGAAGATGCGAAGTACCTGACCATCGCAGAGACAGCCGGGTCTCCTTTCGTTGCCAGCCTTTCGGAAGATTTCCTGACACTGGAAATGAAGGGCATCCGTACGGAAATCGGGTACTCGGCGCTGGGGACGAGCAAGGATCCGGGCGAGCTTCTCCATACGATTGCACCGCGCGTTTCCCGTATTTCCTCACCGGTCTCCACATCCCTTTCGCAGGCGATGCCGATCGTGAATGCGGCCAGTGCCTTCTTCAATATCTCGCGCATCGAGAACGGGGAAGACTTCGAACTCTTCGGACCATCGTTCACCAGCCGCGCAGCCGACTACATGGAGCACTGCGACAAGGAACGCCTCGCCGTGGGAAAGGCTCTGGGGCTTGAACTTTACAGCCTCCTTGAGACCGTGAATTCCCAACGATCTGAGAAGAAAGCGACCCTTTACGAAGCGTTTAAGAATAATGCACTCTACGACGGGCTCAAAGGCCCCGTTTCCTTATCCGACAGAAGCCTTTCCGAAGACCTTCCCTGCGGACTGGGAAGCCTCCTCGATCTGGCGGACATGATGCATGTCCCCGCGCCGTATATCACGGCGATGGTGGACACCGCCTCACTCTACATGGGGAAACCTTACGAGCCGTTTCTGACAGTACAGGACCTCAGGGCGATCAAAGCGCTCCGGGGCAAGTAAATCAGGAGGGATTTATGAAGAAATTATTTACCGCCATACTCGCGTGCGCCATGATGGCAGGCGCATCCGCCAGCGCTCTCGCAGAAAACTGGGTAGCGCTCCCGGGCATGAGCGGCGTCAAAGTCGATACAGATTCCTACGTGGACGGCGGAATCCTGGCGCAGATGACGCTCGAGCTGCCAGCCGGCGGAAAGAACGTCATTTCCTCGATGGCCTTCAACCGCGAGGACAATACCTACCGCATCGCGACACTCCAGATGCCTTCCAAAGACGGAAAGATGGAAACGAAAGTCTATCCGGACAATCCGGAAAACTGGTCCAAGATCCTTCCGAACACACTGGGAAAGACCATCTACACCCACTACGTCGAAAATCCGCTTCCGCGCTTCACCAACCCGGACTGGGTCACGCTCTATAAAGAACAGGGCGTCCGTTTCCATGGAAGCGAATACCAGATCGAAAAGAACACGATGAGCTACCGCGACGGCTATGCGACATTCTGGATGCGTATCACCTACCCGTGGAAGGACCAGAACTTCTCCGCTGCCGTGTACCAGGTGAAGATGGACGTGCCGAACAAGAAAGTGCAGACACTCTCCATGACAGAATATGATTACGACGGCAAAGTCCGCTCCCATGGCGCAGGCTCCAGAGACCGCGGCAATATCGAGCCGGACACACCGATGTACAAAGTATATGAATACGTGAACCATGCCCTCCGCACCGGACAGCTTAAGATGGTCACGACAAGACATGGATAATAAGACAGACGCTTTTCTGATGGAAGGCGTCTTTTCCATCCCTTATATAAGGTATAGAAAGGAAAACATATGAAGAAATTACTGACCGCTGCAGCGCTCGCCTCTGCGCTCCTCCTCTCCGCACACGCCGCCTTTGCTGAAAACTGGGTCGAAGTCGCAGGCTACCAGGGCCGCATGATCGACACTGACTCCTGCAAGGTACAAGGAAATACGCCCGTCCTCACCGTAAGGCCGACAGACGGCACCGAAATGACGATCCAGTTCAATAAGAAAGACATGACATACCAGTTCCTTTCTCTGAAACGCCTTGATGGAAATGGGAAAGTCATCGACGAAGTCCCGGCAGACAAACTCGCCGGCCACTTCCTCCCGCTCAAGGAAGGATCCCTCATCTCCAGTCTCTACATGCAGTACGTCGCTTACCCGATCCCGCAGCTCGCCAACGCTGAATGGGTCACTATCGATCGCACCGGCATGGGTGCGAACGCCGGCAGCCGCGTCTCCATCGACAAGAACCACATTTCCTATGACGGAGACTACGCCGTATTCTGGCTGAAAAACGACTACGTCCCGGCAGAAAAAGGCATCGCCTCCCAAATCAGCCAGGTCAAGGCAAACATGGCAAACAATCAGGCGAAGATCCTGTCCCTTACACTCTACGATGAAAACGGAAAAATCCTCCAGCACGACGCCAGAGGCGAAGCCGCAGAAGTCCGTGACGCCAGACAGGGCATCATGAATGAAGCCGTCACCTTTGCCAGGGAACACATCCTGCAAGGCACCAGGTAAGGAGGCATCATGGCAGACATCCGAGTAAGAAATTTCTCGCAGGAAGCGGCTGAATCCTGCTATGAAGCCTACCTCAAAGGCGAAAGGCCAAAAGAAGGCACCATTCTCGTCTCCGGCCCCGTCGTCGTCTTCACCAGCGACACCTTCGAAATGAAAGGTGAAACACTGGAAGACGGCGAGGAGAAATTCGTCTCCATCCTGGACAACGAAGCCAAGAGCAGGGCGGCCCTTTGCGAATACAAAAACGGCCGCCGCCTCCCCGCAGGCGCAGCCCTTGCTGCCATGAAAGAAGGATACTTTGCGTTCCAGAGCGAATACATGAACGAAGAAGGCACGCCATTTACACTCTCCTTCGACCCTTTGGAAGAAGTCATGACAGCCCAGGAAGCAGGGAAACTCTACGGAATCCCTGCCAAGAACATAGAAAAAGACTGCGAAAGCGCAGGCCTTGAAAGCCCCCTGAAACAAGGCGAAACCAGACACTCCGGCAACGTCTGGGTCCTCCAGAAATCCGCAGCAGAACGCGCCTATGCAGATAAAGAAGGCAAAACCTACGCCGTGAACCCGCTCCTCCTCGTCTTCTCCACTGTAGAAGGCGCCGACATCTGGAACAGAGACAGCGGAGTCGTCAGAAGCGCCGCAGGCGGCGCCGGCCACATGAACGCCAGAATGCACGAAGAAGAAAGAAAAAAATCCGGCCGCGTATGGCTCGTCACCCGAAGCGCCATGGAAAGACTCTTCGGCCAGGCTTTCCCGAACAAGATGAAAGAAGCCATGAAGGGGATATAAAGGAAATCCCCAAGCGCCGCTAACACTTGCCTTCCCAGACGGGGAAGGAGGGCCACGTAGTGGCGGTTAGGGTTCATTTATCCCCAAATCCCCATTACCATAAAGGAGTCCTTATGAAGAAAGCGATTTCTGATTTTGCTGATCAGCAGGGAATTTTAATAGAAGATAATTTCACCTTTGGCGAATGGGAAGCGCTCCGGATCCGCAGGGGAAGAGACCTTCGCGGATTCATGAAAGCAGCCGACCTCGTCGGCGCTAAAATCGAAGCGATTGCCGCCCCTGATGATTACCTGCACCGGTTCAGCAAGCCCCTTACGTGGGAAGCGGAAGAGCTCTATTCCGATGGAGACGAAGCGCATGAGGCGCTCATCAGGTCGTACCTGAATAATCCCGACTGCATCATGGGCCTCGGTTCTTATGAGCTCTATGAAAGAATATTCGTCGTGACGGACAAGGGGACACTCGAAGTCTATTTCGAGGACGAAGATCTCTATATCACCGTCGATTCCGCTGACCGTTCCGTCTATGCGAAAAACCACGACAGATATGCAAGCTTTGACGTCCGCAAACTTTTTGGCAGCGTCAAAGGCGATACGATCACAGGATACTGGGTCATGGACAGGGAAGGGAAAGATGAGGACGACGATGACTTCGACATATTCAAGGACCAGAAGCCGTGCATCACAAAACTCAGCCTTGCCCTCGAAAGCGGACGGCGTCTGAATTTCTCCCCGTACATGGACGTCTTCGACTTTGAATTAGTGAATCCGGACGGTAACGTCGCAGAGATTTCCTTTGCCGAAGTACTCCGGTGCCTGAAATAAATCCCGCGATCGGGAAATGCACATAGATTTCCTTGACAAGGACGGCCGCACCGGTCTATAATAACGCCAATATAAGCGATGACTGGGAATAAGTTTCTTTCCGAAATCACAGAGAGCCGGGCAGGTGGGAACCGGTATGGAAGAGGAAGCGTGTCGCCCGTGAGCTCAGAGCCGAATGAAGTAGGCGAAGCGTCGATCCGCGTTAAGGATAACCAAGCTACAAAGCAGGGTGGTACCGCGCATAAGCGCCCTTGTCCGATGGGACAGGGGCTTTTTTGTTAGGCATCCGCTTTAGCAGGTGAGAAATAAGTGAGAGTGGTACCGCGCACATGCGCCTCCCGTGCAGAATTTTTTCTGCGCGGGAGTTTTTTATTAGGAGGCAGGCCATGACAGGCAGAAGGAACCGAGTCCCCTCGGGGACATATGATTTGATAGTCCAAGTCCATTAACCGTTTTGTCTTTTCCCTGAGGAGGATCTTACTATGAAAACAGCTACAGAAAAAAGAATCGCATTCAGAAACATGCTTAAATCCAGAGAAATCATCGTTGCACCGGGCATCGGCGACGCACTGTCCGCCAAGATCGCAGCCTATGCAGGCATCAAAGCCCTCACCATGGGCGGCTACTCCGTTTCCGCATCCCGCCTGGGACAGCCGGATGTCGGCTTCCTTTCCTGCACGGAAATGGCTGAACAGCTGACCGGCATCTGCAACGCCACCGACCTTCCCGTCGTTGCCGACGGCGACACCGGCTACGGCAATGCACTGAACGTCATCCGCACAGAGCAGATGTTTGAACAGGCCGGCGCTGCCTGCATCTTCTTCGAAGACCAGGCATGGCCGAAACGCTGCGGCCACATGGACGGCAAGCAGGTTATCTCCGCCGAAGAACACGCACAGAAAATCCGCGCCGCCGTCGACGCACGCCTCGATAAAGAAACCATGATCATGTCCCGCACCGACAGCCGCGCCGTCTACGGCATCGACGACGCCATCGAAAGAACAAAACGTTACATCGACGCAGGCGCAGAAATCTGCTTCGCCGACGGCATCGGCACCAGAGAAGAACTCGAAAAATTCGCCAAAGAACTCTCCGGCAGCGGCGCCTACCTCGTAGCCAACATGATCGAAGGCGGCAAGACACCCCTTATCCCGGCCAAAGAACTTGAGCAGATGGGCTTCTCCCTCGTATTCTGGGCCTGCAGCGCCGTCTACACCATCTCCAAAGCCCTCTACGACCTCTTTGGAAACCTCGCCCAGGACGGCACCACAGAAAAGAGCCTGGACCGCATGATCGAATTCTCCCAGTTCAACAGCATGATCGGCCTCGACACCTACAAAGAATACGAAAGAAAATACAAAGTAGACAGAGACGACTGAGTATATATAAGGAAAAGGAAATAGAAGATAAATGCAAAAATGGAGCCCATCGAGGACTCCATTTTTGCGTGGGAATATTTCCCGAATTAAAACGTAAGCCTGCTTCAGCTCTTTGCTGGGCCTTTCACTTCACGACCTTTCTTGCCCCAAAACCGCCATTTCAAGCCGGGGAAACGGAAATGCCAATGATTCCCTTTATAATAGGAACAGAGGGGACGGAGGATATGATGAAAGTCTCCAGCGGCCTCCTAAACTCCGGCTGGGGCAGCAAACAAAGACACGTTATCTATACAATGGGTCTGCCAAGAGCATTCAGCCCCGCGGCAATCCGCCGCATCTATTAACCAGTTCTCCCTTATCCACTCCAAGGAGATAAAGCAGCAAATGAAAATCAGGTATTTCACTTCCCGGGAATACCTGATTTTCATTTGTGTAGGATTAAAACTGGAACAATGTTCGAAGTGCTGATAGGGTTGATCACCATGATCAAAGCGAGGTTTAGCTGTCCCCGTTAGGGGAAAGTGGCGCCGGAGGCGACGAAAGGGGTTCATTGCTTATTTTCTCGAGCCTCAGCTCGTTTGTCCATTTTTATCACCATCCTCCCATCTTTTTCCAATGTTTTATTCATTATTTCTTAGCTTATGCATCTTTTGCATGATTATTACGTGAGTTTTATTTTTCATGATATAATAAGGAAGTTTTACGAAAACAGGAACATTTCTTGAATTCACGAAATATATTGCGAGGTATTGTATGAAAAAAGTCATTCTTCCGTCATTAGCCTGGACGGCGGGACTGTCGCTCTTGATTGCGCTGATCCTTCATCTGGGCGGGGATTTCCCGGACCTTCGAAGCTATGTCCAGCCGCGTCTGGGCGTGGGGGTTCTGGTTTTCCTCATTGTTTCCCTGGGCCTTTTCTCTGTCTTTGACAAAGCGTTCCTGAAGAAATTCTTCCCATGGGCGGCGGTGCTGCCGATCCTCTGGATGGCGACCTTCACCTGGGCGTACGGTTTCGCGTCGCTTCCTGAAAAGAAGCACCTCGGCGATTACTATGTCCTGGGCGGCGTTGCTTTCGGGCTTCCTTACGTCTACCTGACAATTACGGAGAAAATCAATCAGCGCCTGCCGAAGCTCCGTTTCCTCTGGGAACTCATTGCGGGCCTTTTCGCCTTCTTCATGACAATCTGCCCCTTCATCTATATCGGCTACTACATCCTCTTTGGCGGGGAAATGGACATGTTCGCCATGATGGCCGTCCGTTCCACCCATATGAAGGAAATCCATGATTTCCTGGCCACGATGGGATCGCCTGTCAGAATCATCGGCGCCGTCTTTGCCTTCCTCTTTGTCCTTGCCGTTTCCTTCACCTTTGTCCATTCGATGGTAAAGGCAGCGCGCGGCATGAAATCTCCGCTCCGCGGCACGTCCAAAGGATACCTCATCGGACTTGGCGTCCTCTTCGTCCTTTTCTTCGGCGGCTTCTACCGTCAGATCATCCACGTCTTCCCGATCACTATCGTCCGTACGATGGACAGCAAGGGAAGCGAATTCCAGCTCCTCCAGAAACTCACGGACAACCTGGATAAGAACGTGAAGAAGATGACCTTCGTCGATCCCGGCGCAGGCATCACAGAAGGTACGCACATCGTCATCATCGGCGAAAGCGCGAACCGCGACCACATGAAAGTATTCAACCCGTCCTATCCGGAAAACACGACGCCATGGCTCTCTTTCGTCGCCAATACACCGGACTTCGCACTGGGCTACATGGCATACTCGAACTTCCCGAATACGCTGATGTCCCTTTCCTATGCCATGACATCGGCCAACCAGTACAATGACAAATCCTTCGCTGACGTCGTAAGCATGGTCGACGTAGCCAAAGCAGCCGGCTACCGCACGGACTGGATTTCCTTCCACAACAGAAGCTCCCTCTCCAGCGCCGGCGTCACCATGATCGCCGAACGCTCCGACGGCTCCTACTGGGAAAAGAACTACGACGGCTACACTTTGGAAGTCCTGAAGAAACTCCCGCCGGCCAAGAAACGCGTCATCTTCATCAACATCGACGGCAGCCACTACACCTACCTCGCCCGCGTTCCGATCGACAAGAGAGACGAACTCGGCATCCCGTCCAGCGACCCGTACCATGACTATGACCTGACCATTGCCTATGACGACGAAGTCATCCGCGACATCTTCGAATACGCGAAGAAGAACCTGAACCTCCAGACCATGGTCTACTTCTCCGACCACGGCGAGAACATGGAACACTACCACACAGCGTCCCCGTTCTACTACGACATGGTCCACATCCCGTTCTTCGTCTACCTCTCGCCATCCTACCAGGCAGCCCACCCGGGCCTCATGCCAGCCCTGAAGTCCCATGAACACCAGGTCTTCACCAACGACCTCGCCTTTGACACCGTCACCGGCATCTGGGATGCAAAGACGAACTACTACAACCCTGAATACGACTTCTCCTCGCCGAAGTACAGCCTCAACATGGACAACGCAAGAACCATGGAAGGTAAACACAAGATCTCCGACGATCCATTTTTGAAAAAATAGAAATAGGAAATAAGAAATAAGAAAAGGCTGCGACGAAATGAGCAATCATCTCGCCACAGCCTTTTTGCGTGGATGGGAGGTTGTAAGGTTTTTTATCGAGCGCAGCGAGGTTTAAGGGTGTTAACCTTGCGCCGAAGGAGAAGGTGCCGCCGAATGGCGGCGGATACAGTAGTTTTTGAGCGTTGGCGAGGTTGTATGGTTTTCTCTTTTCCTTTTTCCTGCGATTCTAAAAAGAAAATTTGCTATTTATTTAAAAACAAAGTCATTCAAAGTGTTTATTATCGAACTATAGCAATATAATATAAACGCCTATAAAATCTATGAATAATAAAAATCGCAAGTAAGTTGTGGAAAGTAAGAAAAGCTCAGATTTTATCGTGAGTGCAAGCAATTTAGGCATCCTTAACAGTGATGGTATACTGTGGATAGAGAAGGGAAAAAGCAGGCAAATCTCCATGAATGTAGGGATACGACCCGCCGAGTTATGTTTCCAATTTTGTTCTATTTGATTTATGTAGATAGGAGTGTAGGAAATGAAAAAAACCGGTTATGATTTGCTGCGGGATCCCTTTATGAATAAAGGAACTGCCTTTACACTGGAAGAAAGAAAAGAGAATGGGCTGACAGGACTTCTGCCGCCGGCTGTGGAGACGATCGATCAGCAGGCAGACCGCGTCTATGCACAGTACAAGAGCGAGCACCCGGGCATTGAGAAGAGACGTTACCTGATGGAAATCTTCAATGACAACCGCACGCTCTTCTTCCACGCATTCAGGAAGCATGTGGCAGAGTGGATGCCGGTCGTTTATGATCCGGTCATTGCGGAAAGCATTGAAACGTACAGTGATAAGTACGTGAAACCGCAATACGCCGCTTTCCTGTCCATCGATCATCCGGAAGAGATCGAAGAGACGCTGAAGAAAGCTGCTGAAGGCAGAAAGATAAAACTCATCGTCGTGACTGACGCAGAAGCCATCCTGGGAATCGGCGACTGGGGTGTCAACGGCGTGGATATTTCCATCGGGAAATTGATGGTCTATACCGCGGCTGCCGGACTTGATCCGTCTACGGTACTCCCCGTCGTCCTCGACTGCGGCACAGACAGGAAAGAACTTCTGGACGATCCGATGTACCTTGGCAATAGTCATCCGCGCGTCCGCAATGCATCCTATGATGCATTCGTCGACCGTTTCGTGAAGGCTGTGGAAAATGAATTCCCCGGTGTATACCTCCATTTCGAAGATTTCGGAAGAGAGCATGCCGCCGAAATCCTTGAAAAATATATCAACGATTATCCGGTATTCAATGACGACCGCCAGGGCACCGGCATCATTACACTGGCCGGCCTCATCGGTGCTATGCACATCAGCGGAAAGAATCTGACCGATCAGGTCTACATGTGCTTCGGCGCTGGGACTGCCGGCTGCGGTATCGTGACAAGGATCTGGAGAGAAATGATGGATGAAGGTCTCTCCGAAGAAGAAGCCCGTTCCAGATTCTACATGGTGGATAAACAGGGACTCCTCTTCGACGACATGGACGACCTCACTCCGGAACAGAAACCGCTCGCAAGAAAACGTTCAGAATTTGAACATCCGGAAGCTCTTACGACACTGGAAGCTGCCGTGGAAGCCATCCACCCGACCATTCTCGTCGGCACATCGACAGCTCCTGGCACATTCACTGAAAAAATCGTCAGGGGCATGGCATCCTGGTGCGACCGCCCGATGATCTTCCCGCTGAGCAACCCGACAGAACTCGCCGAAGCCACCGCGCAGCACCTCATCGAATGGTCTGACGGAAGAGCCCTGATCGCTACCGGCATCCCGGCCGATCCGGTCAATTACAAAGGTGTCACCTATAAAATCGGTCAGGCCAACAATGCGCTGATCTACCCGGGCCTCGGCCTTGGCAGCATCGCCGTCGGAGCCAGCCGCGTATCCCGTGAAATGATCTCCGCTGCCGCTCATGTGCCGATTCATTTCATCCATCCAGAACAGCCAGGCGAAGCCGTCCTTCCGCCTGTTTCCCTCATCTGCGAATTCACAAAGGCCGTTGCTGCCTGCGCCGTCAAACAGGGTCTGAACAGGATCCCTGTCACCGACGTCAAGAAAGCCGTAGAAGACGTCATGTGGGACGCTGAATATACAAAATAAAATGAAATAATAAAAGAGGCTGTGACGAAATGAGCAATCATCTCGCCACAGCCTTTTTGCATCACTCTTTATTCTCAAAATCAATCATATTTCACTCTTCTGTATGACACTGATAACAAAAAGATAACGAGATAAAGCGAAAAATAGAAACGTTTGTCATATTTGGAATATAGTTCGAGTTTATGGCTAATTTCGGTGTTTTGTATTCTTTCGAATATGCGGAAATAGCAAATAAAATATAACTAAAAAATAAATAATGCATCCTAGTGAAATTGAGAATGTTTTGTGCTATATTAAGGCTAATAAGGCGCATATGCGCGAAGGTGGATATTCTTAATTCCCGGGAAAGCCCCTAGTTAAGAAACACTTTTTTATGGGGTGAAAAATGATGAATGAGATAGATTTGACTAAGGTCGATTTTGAGAAGCCTTTCATGGCCGGTCTAATGGACGGGATGCCTGGAGGCTTTTTTGTGTACCGCGGGGATGAGACCAAGAAGATTATTTATGCCAATCAGAAGCTTCTGGATATTTTCGACTGCGATACATGGGATGAATTCGTCGAGCTGACGGGAGGGACATTCATCGGGATGGTCTATGCAAGAGACCGGATGATCGTCCATGATTACGTCCGCCGCGCCAGGGAATCAGGAAGAACGTCCGGCGTGACGAATTACAGGATCCACACGAAGAAGGGCGTCTTCAAGTACGTGCAGAATTACGCCAATTTCGTCAATGATTACGTGGAAGGCGGACTTGTCTACGTATTCATCGCAGCGGCAAGATCCACGCATGACCGTCTGACAGGTCTTCCCAGCATGCTAAATTTCCTTGACTACGCCAATTCGCCGAAGAATGAAATCTTCAGGAGCGGGAAGATTCCTGCCATGGTCACTTTCGATTTCTTCGGCTTCAAAGTCTACAATACCCGCTACGGCATACAGGAAGGGAACAAGCTCCTCGTCGAGTTCTCCATTATCCTGAAAGATATTTTCGGAAAGAACAGCGTCTCCCGCTTCGGCGAAGACCATTTTTATGTCCTCACCTGCGCCGGCGGGATCAGGGAGCGCCTCGATGAAGTCTTCGAACGCCTCTCAAAAGCCAATCATGGCCGCACCGTCCCCGTCCGTTCCGGCGTCTATATTTATGACATGGATGATGCCGTCAGCGCCTCGGAAGCCTGCGACCGCGCGAAGATGGCCTGTGACGTGGACCGCCATTCGTACATGTCCTTCTACAACATCTTCGACAAGAACCTCCTTGAGAAGGAAAGGACGAGAAGCTTCGTCCTCCTGAATATCGGGGATGCGCTCAAGAACCATGAAATAGAAGTCTACTACCAGCCACAGGTCGATGCCCGGACAGGGAAACTCTGCGGCGCCGAGGGCCTTGCCAGATGGAATTCGCCGAAAGCAGGCTTCATGATGCCGGGCAAATTCATCCCCGTCCTCGAAGCAGCGAACCTCACCTACAAGCTCGACATTTACATCATCCGTCAGATTGCCAGAGACTTCAGGAAATGCATCGAAGAAGGCACACCAATCGTGCCCGTTTCCTTCAACTTCTCCAGAACCGACTTCGAGACCTGCAATCCGTACGAAGAACTCCAGAAAGCCGTTAAGGAATACAACCTCGAGCCGAAAATGTTCCGCGTGGAAATCACCGAGTCCACCCTGATGTCCGATCCGGCCAAGATCAAAGAACAGATGACACTCTTCCGCAAAGCCGGCTATGAAGTCCTGATGGACGACTTCGGCAGCGCCTATTCCTCTCTCGCTACCCTGCGTGACTTCGACTTCGACGAAATCAAGATCGACATGGGCTTCATGAGGAACTTCAGCGACAAATCCAAGAAAATCATCAGACCCATGATCATGCTCGCCCAGTCCCTCGACGTACACACCCTGACCGAAGGCGTGGAAACCGCCGAGCAGCTCAGCTTCCTCCAGCAGGCTGGCTGCGAAAGGATCCAGGGCTACTACTTCAGCAAACCCATTCCCTACAGCGAATTCGTCCAGAAACTGAAAACCATGGACTGCTGTGATGATCTCAAAGACTGCGAAAAATAATAATAACAATAACAAAGAGGAGAAAAACTATGTCAATGATCGATTCAGAAGCACAGGACTTCACCGTCAGAGCCTACCAGGACTACGAATTCCGCCCCGTTACCAAAGAAGACCTGAAAGGGAATGGAGCGTATTCTTCTTCTATCCGGCTGACTTCACCTTCGTCTGCCCGACCGAACTCCAGGACCTCCAGAACCACTACGAAGCATTCAAGAAGATCAGCTGTGAAATCTACTCCATCTCCTGCGACTCCGTCTACGTCCACAAAGCATGGCACGACCACTCCCAGGCCATCGGAAAAGTAGAATTCCCCATGATCGGCGACCCCGGCCAGGTCCTCACCCGCGCCTTTGACGTCCTCGCCAAGAACGGAAAAGAATCCCAGAGAGCTACCTTCATCATCGATCCCAAGTGCCAGGTCGTAGGCTACGAAATCATCTCCTCCAACGTAGGAAGAGATGCCGAAGAACTCTTCAGAAAAGTAGAAGCCTGCCAGTTCGTCTACGAACACGGCGACATGATGTGCCCCGCAGCCTGGCACCCCGGTGACACCCCGCTCGTACCGGGAAATGACTTGATTAGTGATATTTAAAAAGAAAAAATAAGGAAATAAAAAAGGAGCTGTAGCAAAATGATTGCACATTTTGCCACAGCTCCTTTTTCGCTTTTTCTTTCCTTATATTATCTCTTCTTCAGTGACGGATTTCTTGTTTCAGCGATCCAGGACTTGAAGGTCTCTTCGCTGATGCCGAATTCCTGCTGGACGTAGGGAGCCCATTTCATGGACTTGCTGCGTGCTTTGACGATGTTTTCCATCAGGCTGCCTGTGTGCTGTTCGATGAGATAGGCGAGGCGGAGCCAGTGGTTCGGGTAGCCTTCGGAAAGGAGTGTCTCTGCTCTCTTGGCATCCATGCCGTAGAAACGGTGGAGACGGTCGGCTCTGTGGGCGATGTAGCGTTTGCTGTAGATCTCCGGGGTCAGGCCGAGTTTCTTTTCGATGCGGCCCCATGGGTCGTCTTTTCTCATGTCGAGGATTTCGCCGGCTGTCTTGCCTGAGAGGCAGGAGAGGAGGGCGGCTTTGTCGACGTCGTTGAAGCGGAAGCCTCTGGAAAGGATTTCCTTCGCTTCGTCTTCAGAAATCTGGTATTTATGATGGATGCTGCGGATCTGGTCATCCATGGACATTTCGGTACTTCTCATCATGGAAAGTGCCTCCTTTATAAAAATTTTATGATACTTTCTAATTATATCATAAGAATTGAATAAGAAATTTTATAGGATGATAGAAAATAGAGATACAAAGTGACGGGTTCCGCATGAAATTTGAAACGAAACGTGTTTTTTGTTAAAATAACAACGTTATTCTATTTTTCCCCGAGAGGTGAATGATGTTTTTACATGAGATTATAAAGGGTGCCGATCCGGCGCATCTGGTGTTCGAAGGCGATGCCGTCGTCACCTATGGCGAGCTGGAAAAAACAGTCGCCCGCTACAGAAATACGCTGTATGAAATGGGAGTCCGCCAAGGGGAACGTGTAGGCCTCTATACCGCCAACCGCGCAGAATTCGTCTACGTATTCATGGCAGTGGTCAGCCTTGGCGCTATTATCATCCCGATCAACAATTCGCTCGTCGACCGCGAAGTGGATTACATCCTCCGCGATTCCGGTTCCATGCTGCTCATCACGGACACTGTGCTGGAAGTTTCCTGCCCGTCCATCGGCATCCATGACCTGGACTACAAGACAAAGAAGGAAATCGCACCGGCTGCCCCGGATTTCCCGGAAGATGTTACCGAAGATGACGTCTGCGCGCTGGTTTATACGTCCGGCACGACAGGAAGCCCGAAGGGTGCTATGCTGACGCACAGGAACCTCGTGTCGAATGTGGAGCAGTACCTGCAGCGCATCACTTTCGTACCGGAAGACAAGGTTCTCTGCGTCCTGCCGATGTTCCACGCTTATGGCCTCACGACCGTCGTCAATGCCGGCCTCTACGCGCATGCGACCATCGTCATCCTGCGCTCGAAGAGCCCGTCTGAAATCACGAACACGATCGTGGAACATTCCGTGACGATTGCCATCATGGTACCGCCGATGTACAACCTCCTGGCCCGCCGCGGCGAACCGGAAGTCATGAAATCCGTGCATACCTTCATTTCCGGAGGCGCATCGATTCCGCAGCCTGTATCCCAGGCATTCCACAACCGCTACCACCATCCGGTTCAGGAAGGCTACGGTCTGACCGAAGCATCTCCGGTCGTCTGCATGATGCCGGCCGGAAAACCTAAGTACCTGACAAGCGGCCCCGTCCTTCCGGGCGTCGAAGCCTATGTCAGGACAGAATCCGGCGGCCCGTACGTGCCGGGCACCGTGGGCGAGCTCATGGTCCGCGGCAGCAACGTCATGAAAGGCTACTGGGAAAAGCCCGAGGAGACCAGGAAAGTCCTCACCGAGGACGGATGGCTCCATACCGGCGATCTGGCGTACATGGATGACGAACAGTACATCTATATCGTCGATCGTATCAAAGATTTGATCATAATGAACGGGGAAAACATTTACCCCGGTGAAGTCGAAGACTGCATCTACGAAGTGGAAGGCGTCGGCGAATGCGCCGTCGTCGGTCATCCGGACCCGCTCCGCGGCCAGGCCGTGTGGGCATACGTCGTCATGAAGGACGGCTATGAGTTCGATGAAATGAAGATCAGAAGGCACATGTCCAAGAACATCGCCAGCTACAAGATCCCGCGCCGCTTCATCCCAATGGATGCCCTCCCGAAGAACGCGACAGGAAAGATCCTGAAACGCGCCCTCCAGGACAACTAAGACTGACCGGAAATCCCCGAAAAAAGGGGAGCTGCGACAAAATCCGCAATCGTTTTGTCGCAGCTCCTTTCATGTCTTTATTGGACAAACGGCCGTTTTTGATTCGAAGGAAATCACGCCCATCGGGCGGGTTTATGCTATAATAATTTTGTATGGAGTCTTGAAAGACTAATATTTTTTGACTCCGCAGTTTCGCATGCAAGGAAACCGCGGGCATTCCTCAACAGGAAGGAAGAAGGACACATGGCAACAGCAATGGTAATCGGCGCCCAGTGGGGCGATGAAGGCAAAGGCAAGATCGTTGATTATCTCGCCGCGAAGGCAGACGTCGTAGTACGTTCTCAGGGAGGAAACAACGCAGGCCATACAGTCGTAACGGGAGGCAAAGCATATCCGCTGCGCCTGATGCCAAGCGGCATCATGTACCCGGGAACGATCTGCATCGTCGGCACAGGCGTCGTCGTCGATCCAAAGAGTCTTCTCGAAGAAATGGAAAACCTTGAAAAACAGGGCATCGACGCAAAACACCTTCAGATCTCCACGAGAGCACAGGTCGTATTCCCATACCACATCCGTCTCGATGAAGCCGAAGAATCCCGCAAGGGCAGCCGCAAGATCGGCACAACAAAGAACGGCATCGGACCGTGCTACGCAGACAAGATCAACCGTATCGGCATCCGCATCTGCGACCTCATGGACAAGGAAACTTTTGCTGAAAAACTGAAATACAACGTAGAACAGAAAAACCTGCTCCTCGAAAAACTCTACGGCATGGAAGGCTTCGACTACGAAACCATGCTCAATGACTACCTCGGATACGCAGAAAAACTCCGTCCGTACGTCAAAGACACCAACTACACCGTCCAGCAGCTCGTCAAAGAAGGCAAGAACGTCCTCTTCGAAGGCGCTCAGGCATCTATGCTCGACTGCGACAACGGCACCTATCCGTACGTCACCTCTTCCCATCCGACCGCCGGCGGCGCATGCATCGGCGCAGGCATCGGACCGCACATGATGCAGAACATCTTCGGCGTCGTCAAAGCATACAGCACCCGCGTAGGCGAAGGCCCGTTCCCTACAGAACTCCATGACGAAACCGGCGAATACCTGAGAAACACCGCTCACGAATTCGGCACCGTCACAGGCCGCCCGCGCCGCATCGGCTGGCTCGACACCCGCGCCGTCCGCTACGCAGCAGCCCTGAACTCCTTCGATTACCTCGCCATCACCCGCCTCGACATCTTAGACGGCATGGAAGAAATCAAAGTCTGCACAGGCTATGAATACGAAGGCAAAGAAGTAGAAGAATACCCGGCTGACCTGAAATTCCTGGGCAAGATCACCCCGGTCTATAAGACATTCAAAGGCTGGAAAGAAAAAATCAGCGACATCCGCGATTACAATGAACTCCCGGCCCTCTGCCGCGAATACCTCGAAGGCATCTCCAAACTCATCGGAGTACCGATCGGCATCGTATCCGTAGGCCCAAGCCGCGAACAGACCATTGTCCTCAAAGACGTATTCTAAGATTAGAATAAGAATAGGGAACCCCCCGAAGCCAAGCTTCGGGGGGTTTGTCGTGGGGGGAAAAGGGGAGAGAAAACAGGAAAACCGCCCAGGGGCGAGGGAAAAGAGAAAACCGGACAACCGCTGCGCGGGAAAAACCGCAGAAAAGCAAAGGTACGCTTTCAGTTTAGAAAAGATGGGAAAGAAAGCTCTTTCTTATCAAACCTTCACAACCGCCCCAAGGTGCGAATGGGAACACCATACGACCAAGGCTTCGCCTTGTGGAGATGAACCTCCTCAGGCGCAATGCGCGTCAGCTCCCCCTACGGGGCGAGCTCCAAAACCATTTCCTTGCTTCGCAAAGGGAAAAGAGAAAACCGTAAAACCTCGCTGCGCTCGTGGAACCTTTTTATAAAAACTAATGAATACTGCACCCCTTTCGTCAGCAACAGTTAAAGGGGGTGCGGATATTTTTTTGGACCATTCTGGTAGTACTTACATTATCCCTAAGCTTTCTCTGTATTCTACTGGAC